>Ga0247611_10003463_pt1 | contig 23380 bp, 19 predicted proteins | sample 177DNAGHGhighgp2_FD_192422 | JGI IMG/M metagenome (GOLD analysis project Ga0247611, IMG submission 192422) | Sheep rumen microbial communities from Palmerston North, Manawatu-Wanganui, New Zealand - 1770 DNA GHGhigh gp2 | ecosystem: Host-associated > Mammals > Digestive system > Stomach > Rumen... | reverse complement strand
CTTAGCTGTATGAATAATGCCAGATGATATATTTACGTCATAGCGGCTTAGTTGTACTAACTTTACGTTAGCACCTGCCGCAGCCTTGGCTGCCTTGTCTAGGCATAGTCTACCCTTCATTTCACTATGCTCAGTACCTGCATCAGTCATCACGTGTAGTGCTAAAATATTATCCTCAAACTTGGTACTTCTTATCATAAGAGCTAGCTCCATTAGGTAGTCTATTGTGTCCAGATAAGCTACTGGTATCAATATTTTTTCTGTAGTACGTTGCAGGTGTTCATCTGGTTGAGTTTCGCTTATGGCAATCTGTCTAGCTGCCTTGTCTGTTACCAGAGAACTCACAATGCATGTTACTAAAATCAGCAGTATAGTACCATTAAGCACATCCTCGTTCAGCAGTCTGTTCCCATCGGGCAAAATGATGTTATAGCCTACCATCACAGCAGCTAATGTAGCTGCGGCCTGAGCAGTACTTAGCCCGTATATTAATCTTCGTTCTATGCCTTTCAACCCAAAAATTATTTGTACGGCGAATGAAGCTATCCACTTACCTGCCAGTGCAACACAAATCATCACTGCAGCTACTTCTATAGCGTTTAAACTCCCAAATAATACATGCAGGTTAATAAGCATGCCCACGCCTATCAGGAAATAAGGAATAAATAAGGCGTTGCCGACAAACTCTAGATGTCCCATAAGTGGTGAAACATGCGGAATCATCCTGTTCAAAACTAAGCCTGTAAGAAAGGCGCCTAAAATACCTTCCATGCCTGCAAGTTCCATTAGTGCAGCAGCTAAAAACACTAATGCCAACACAAAGATATATTGTGTTACTACTTCATCATACCTTCTAAAGAACCAGCGTGCAATGCGAGGGAAAAGCACAATGACGATTGCTCCTATCAAAATAACTTTGCCAAGCAACAGCAGCAAATACGTTCCATCAGTATTTCCTTTATACATACCTGCTACCACTGCCAGTACCAGTAAGGTCAAAGAGTCTGTTACTGCTGTACCTCCTACCGCTATACTTACGCTTCGCTGGTTAGACACACCGTATTTTATCACGATAGGATATGAAACCTGGGTATTAGAAGCATACATACTGGCCAACAAGACAGAAGTTGCTACTCCATAGTGTAACAGGCTGAGATTGACGAAAAAACCTGTGATGATAGGTATGGTGAAGCAAAGCAAACCCAATGTTAAAGCTTTGTATTTGTTCTCTTTAAAGTCATTCATATTCATTTCAAGACCCGCAAGAAACATGATGTAATACAAGCCTACCTTGCCAAACAGTTCGAAACTGCTGTCACGAGCCAAGATATTGAAACCATGTTCGCCTATCAACAAGCCAGCAATAATCATACCGATTATATGGGGGATGCGCAATTTGTCAAGTACGATAGGAGCGAACAGAATCATTACCAGCACGAGCAAAAAGATCCATGTCGGATCGGTGATTGGGAAAGTTATGTATTGGTTAATCCACTCCGTCATCTGTCTCTGTCACTTTCTGCATACAAAATAACAAAAAAGTTTCGAACTATTTGTAGTTTTTCTTTATAAAAAATTCCCGAAAGTCTTAGACATCACTTTGGGAGGAGAAAATATATGTATTATTAGGCAAATGTAACTCAAATATCTATCACCCATCGTTCTAGTATCTGCTATGGGGTGACGGAACGTCAGTTGCGATGGAAAGGAGATATTACTATAGGGGTATAACAGATACTGCGGTGACCCATAGCAGATACTGGCACTACTTATTGGAGATATTAGAGCAACCGATAGGAGACTTCAGAGCAACCGATGGCAATTATTCCTATCACCCATGGCAGGCATTCTATTCCAATGCTATTATTAATACCACAGAGTATGGAGGTAGTTTCTTTGCTCTTTAGCTTAAAAAGTATCATCAAACTTGGCGGATATGTAAAAAACAACTATCTTTGCCCTCCATACTAATACTAATTATAAAAGAGAAGAGAGAATTATGAAAGTAGCAATTGTTGGAGCAAGTGGAGCTGTAGGGCAAGAGTTCCTGCGTGTGATCGAAGAGAGAAATTTTCCTATTGACGAACTACTACTCTTTGGCTCATCTCGTAGTGCGGGTAGTAAATATATGTTTCGAGGTAAAGAGATAGAAGTTAAGCTTTTGCAACATAATGACGATTTCAAGGGTGTGGATATTGCCTTTACTTCTGCTGGTGCTAGTACCTCTAAAGAGTATGCTGAAACCATTACTAAGTATGGTGCTGTAATGATTGATAATTCCAGTGCTTTTCGCATGGATGCTGATGTGCCTTTAGTAGTGCCAGAAGTGAATGCCCCTGATGCAAAAGTGCGTCCCCGTGGCATTATCGCAAACCCTAATTGTACAACCATTCAGATGGTGGTGGCGTTAAAGCCAATTGAGGAGATCTCACATATCCAACGTGTGCATGTGTCTACCTATCAAGCTGCTAGTGGTGCTGGTGCAGCTGCCATGAAAGAACTTTATGAGCAATATCGTCAAGTATTAGCAGGAGAACCGGTAACTGTTGAACGTTTCCAATATCAATTGGCCTTCAACTTGATACCTCAGGTAGATGTATTTACTGAAAACGATTATACAAAGGAGGAGATGAAGATGTATAACGAAACACGCAAGATTATGCATTCGGATGTCCGCGTAAGCGCTACTTGCGTTCGCGTTCCTTCTTTACGTTCTCATTCTGAGGCTATTTGGGTAGAAACTGAGAGACCTGTCTCTGTGGAAGAAGCTAAAGCTGCTTTTGCAAAGGCAGAGGGATTGGTCATTGAGGATAACCCGGCAGAGAAGAAATACCCGATGCCTCTTTTCTTGGCGGGCAAGGATCCTGTGTATATAGGTCGTATACGCAAAGATTTGGCTAATGACAATGGTCTTGCCTTCTGGATTGTAGGTGATCAGATAAAGAAAGGCGCAGCCCTTAATGCTGTGCAGATTGCCGAGTATCTTATTAATGAGAAAGCTCTGTGATATATTACTGTTCCCTATTTTTTACGACTTTGGCAAGCATCTAAATGATAGCTCTCATCATTACGAAGAGGCGATAATTAACCAAGTTCAGCAAAAAGGGCTGCAGAAATGCAGCCCTTAATTATATATAGGATGTCAATTAAATCTCTGGGTGTTTTAGATGATAATCTACTAGCCCTTTCATCGGCGTCACATTCATTGATTTAACCAGATGAGCGCCATATATCATTGCCACTTCTTCCAGTAAATCATTAAAATCGTGCGCCATGTGCCCAACCGCGCAAATAGGAAGATTCTTATAGTCATACTGCAAGATACAGCGCTCAAAAAACTCTTTGAAATTTCTTCCTACCAGGCTCCTCATATAAGGGTGCTCTTTATGCTCTTTCAAGTATATTGCCACTTCTGCCAAGAACATGTCGGGCTCCTTCATCTCATACACGAAATCTTGCAAGTTATTTGCACTCACACTGAAATGTTGGTAGAAATCTATACTTAGTTCTGATGGGGTCATATTCTTCACTACGTCTGCTAAAAACATACGCCCTAGCACGATAGAACTACCTTCATCTCCTAATAAGTAGCCACCAGACAATACTTGTGCTGTGATATTGGAACCGTCGTAGTGGCATGATCCTGATCGGTTACCCAATACGCAGGCTATACCTGCATTGTCTTGTAAAAGACCTCTGGCTGCAGCTAGTAAGGTGGACTCTACTGTTACATGTGCTTTGAATTGGGTGGTTAGAGATGCCTCTACCTTTTTTTTCCGTAGCTCAGTGCTACATCCCGAACCATAGTAGAACACTTTTTCGTATTTTTTGTGAAAGAAAATATCAGGCAGGGTGAGTCTAATTAACCTGCTGATTTCTCTGCGTGATTGAGAAAATGGATTAACCATATCCGTGTTGGCTGTGGCAACCACTTTGTTATTATCAATGATAACCCATTCTGTGAACGATCCTGTTTCTACTATTAACCTCATGAGGGGTACAACTATGATTTTTTGCAAAGGTAGTATTTTTTCCTATATCTTTACTATAAATCCCTCAAAAAATGTATAAAACACATTCTTAAAAAACCATAATTGATATAGGGAAATAGCAACCATTCCTATTTGTCTGATGGTTAGATGCAGTTAATTTCATAGTTTCCTATTTCTCGATATCGTTTATTTCTACCATGCAAACCATAACTCAAGTATGCCATACTCAATATTCTAAAAAAAACTAATGACATTTGTAAACAGTTTTTTTTATACTATCTTTGCTCTCAAACAATGCTATCATGAAGACGACTTATATTCTTTTAATGGTTGGCCTGCTTGGGTGTGTCAGTTGCAAGGCTCGTAATCCCCAAATTGAATCTGCATCGGTAAAACTATCTGTTGTAGAAGAGTCAGATAGTGCTGTTATTACTGGCGATGCTCGCACTGAACTTTATTATCCCCTGTTGCAAGGAAAGCGTGTGGCAGTCTTTGGCAATCATACGGCATTGCTGCCTTCAGGAGAGCATCTGGTTGATAAGCTTTTGCGTGACGGCCATAGCGTTTCAGCCGTATTCTCACCTGAGCATGGCTTTCGTGGAACAGCAGACGCAGGTGAGCATGTGTCTAGTTCTGTTGATGCTCAGACAGGTATTCCTATCCTTTCACTTTACGATGGAGGTAACAACCGTCCTTCTGCGGCGTCCATGAGTAAGTTTGATGTGCTGTTGGTCGATATTCAGGATGTGGGTTTGCGTTTCTATACTTATTATATAACTATGTGTCGTTTGATGACTGCCTGTGCCGAGTCTGGTAAGCAGGTCGTCATTCTCGATCGCCCTAACCCTAATGGTCATTTAGTGGATGGCCCTATTTTAGATATGAAGTATAAGAGTGGAGTAGGTTGGTTGCCTATCCCTGTGCTACATGGTTTGACGCTGGGTGAATTGGCGCAAATGGTAGTTGGTAAGGGTTGGTTAGGAACCAAGGCTGCTTGTAAATTACAGGTAGTGCCTTGTTTGTATTATACCCATCACACACTCACAGACATTCAAGTACCGCCATCACCTAATCTTCCCAACTTGCGCTCTATTTATCTTTATCCTTCACTGTGTTTTTTTGAGGCGACACCTGTAAGTGTTGGTCGGGGCACCGACTATCCATTCCAGGTTTATGGTCATCCAGGGATGAAGCATCGTAGTTTTACATTCACCCCCGAGAGCCGTTCGGGTGCCAAGAATCCCCCTTTGAAGGGTAAGCTCTGTCAGGGTGTCGATTTAAGTAATCTAAGCACCGATGAGATAGTCAATAAAGGCATTGACCTCAGCTATGTTATCGATGCCTATAAAGATTTGTCTATAGGTGATAAGTTCTTTACCGACTTCTTCGAGAAACTCATCGGTGTTTCTTGGGTACGTACCATGATAGAGCAGGGTAGTAGTGCTGAGGAGATACGTGCTCGTTGGCAATCCGATGTCCAGCGATTCAAGGAAGAAAGGAAGCCCTTTTTACTATATGAAGAGTAAGGCAATATTTTCTTTATTTCCATAATAATAGCTAACCTTACTTTTATTTATATTAGGAACATAACGATAATTAATCTGCGTATTAACTAGTATTATTTACCCTTCCATTCTTTTAGATACTGATACCCAATACGACAGCGGAGGCAGTCGTGCTTGTCACAGTACTCTTTACGGAGTTGTATCAAAGCTTGAGAATCAGCAGCATTGTCTGCGAGGATTCCAAATCGTTCCCATTGGCGGATGATGTAATTGTTTTCAGGTTTCAGTTGTTCCAGAAATTCAGATGCACGATAGCATAGTGCATCGTTGCCCTTGTGTTTGCCATATGCTAGAAGGACGGGAATGACGGTATTGATAAGAAGTAGGTCTAGAGAGTTGTTACTCAACGTTTTCTCATTCATTGCTGTTTCTTTGCCAAACACATAGTGATTCTTCCAATAGTTAGAGGTAGATGTTTGCAACAGCGACTTGGCAGTTTCTACATCTTTTGTCTCTATAACTTTGGAAAACAGCGCCTCTTGGTGTTGATAAAGAAATGCCAATTGGGCAATCTTAGTGTGTGGAAAGGCTTGCGGACGTATTCGTAGTAGTTTCCATGCTCCTTCTTGCAACGGAGATTGAAAGTTGAATTTATGGCTCAGATAGTGGTATTCTTTCTGCATATGCTGGTAATAGGAGTCATCGATTGACTGTTCTAACAAACCAGCCATTCCAAAAAAGATGGCTTCTACTTGCAGGTTGTCGTCTCGGTGTTTTCCTACTGCTGATAAATCTATGCGCCTTGCCCATGTCTCAAAGGCGTCACCATTGAGACCGAAACCAAAATTGCGTGCTAAGGTGATAAACAAAACCTGTTCCCAATGACCATTGCAAAGTCGCAGTCGTTCGTTAATGGCTTTAGCCTTCTGATCGAAACGTTCAGCTTGTAAAGCAGAAAGCCAGCTATGGATGGTAAGTTTGGGAATGTCGCGCAGAATTGTATAGCAGGCAGGATAGCTATCAGTGCGTAACAGTAATGCATACTTACGCTTAATCTCATCGGGACATTTCAGCAGTAGTTGGGGTATTCTTTGTGATGATCCGAAGCGTACAACTTCTGCATCAGCCTCACCTACAACATGCAAGATGACATTGGAATAAGTAGGGTTTTGGTGGTGGCCATGGTTAAACCAATCGCTAGCTTTTTCGTGAATTTCCACATTACCCACCCATAGCACTCCATTGATTTTTAATTTAGCATTGAAGAAATCGGGGCCTGCATGGTGATTTGATAGCCCTGTGTCAATCACTTCAACAGTATCACCTGTGGTTGTTTTGAGACCCTCTAAGGGGAAGATTTTATGCTTCCAAGTGAAATGTAATAGTTGTTCCATTGTTAAGAATGCTTTAATTTGATGGCAAATGTAAGAAAAAGATTATCTTTGCACCAAATAAAACGATTACTAATTTATAAACAACACTGATATTTATGAAAATTGCGTTGATAGGCTATGGCAAAATGGGCAAAATGATAGAACAGATAGCCAAGGAACGTGGACACGAGATAGTGTGCGTGATTGACATAGATAACCAGCAGGACTTTGATTCTGATGCTTTCAGAAGTGCCGATGTGGCAATCGAGTTTACTGCCCCTCAAGCTGCTTACGGCAACTACCTGAAGTCATGGGAGCAGGGTGTAAAGGTAGTGAGTGGCAGCACGGGATGGATGAAAGAACATGGTGATGATGTGCGCAAAGCATGCCAGGAAGAAGGGAAGACACTGCTGTGGGCTTCTAATTTTTCGATAGGTGTAGGCATTTTCACAGCTGTGAATAAATTCTTGTCCAAAGTGATGAATCAGTTTCCCCAGTATGACGTGGAGTTAGAGGAAACGCATCATGTGCACAAGTTAGACCATCCAAGTGGCACGGCTATTACGCTGGCTGAAGATATTGTGGACAATATAGATCGCAAAAAGGCATGGTCTGAAGAAACGACTGACAAGCAGTTGTTGAGGGTGGACCATATTAGACGAGGCGAAGTTCCTGGCATACATACTGTTCGTTATGACTCTGAAGCCGACCTTATTACGATTACACACGATGCGCATAATCGCAAAGGCTTTGCACTAGGTGCAGTGTTGGCCGCAGAATGGGCGAAGAGCCAGCAGGGTTTGCTGACCATACAAGATTACTATAAGGATGTTTACGGTTTTTAAGTGACAATTATGCAGAGAATAAAAGACGCAACGAAAAGACAATGGCTGATGATGAGCATCATAATGCTGCTGTATCTGTTATTTCTATTATGGATAAAAAGTTGGTGGGGACTGATTGTGGTACCTTTTATCTTTGACGCCTATATCACCAAAATCATACCTTGGGGCTTCTGGCACAATTGGAAAAGCGACACAGGGCGATGGATTATGAGTTGGGTTGATGCAATTGTGTTTGCCTTGGTAGCTGTATATTTCGTTAACCTGTACATCTTCCAGAACTACCAGATACCTTCATCAAGCTTAGAGAAAAGTCTGTTAGTGGGCGACTATCTGTTTGTGAGCAAGGCCAGCTATGGCCCACGTGTGCCTAATACACCGTTGTCACTGCCGCTGACACAGCACACTATACCTGGCACAAATATGAAGTCGTATATAGATTGGCCACAATGGAAATACAAGCGTGCACCAGGGTGGCAGAAGTTAAAGTTAAACGATATAGTAGTGTTTAATTTCCCTGCAGGTGACACGGTGGCATTAAACTACCAACAAACCGATTTTTACTCGTTGGCATACGCTGAAGGCAAACGTCGTTATGGTGAGCGAGTAGATATGGAATCACTGACGCGTGAACAGCAACGTACAGCCTATGATATCTTCTATGCAGAAGGCAGTAAATTGATAAAAGGTAATCCTCGCATCTATGGTGAGGTGATTGTGAGACCAGTGGATCGTAGAGAGAACTATGTGAAGCGTTGTGTGGGTTTACCAGGTGATACACTGCAAATCATTGACACGCATGTATGGCTGAATGGTCAGCAGATAGAAGACCCTGAGAACATGCAGTTAAACTATTTCGTGCAGACTACCGGACCAGTGATTACCGATGATATGTTCAAGGAACTGGGCATCAGCGAGGAAGACCGTTGGGAAATGGGAAGCGACACTTCTTGGGAAAATGAATTACTGAGCATGGGACTAAATACGCGCATGTCCAATGGAAGGCTAGCACCCACCTACAATCTGCCGCTGACAAAGAAGATGCTCGCTACCCTACAGGGCAACAAGAAGTTGGTGAGCAAAATAGTGATGGAACCTGAGCGCGAGAATTTTATAGGTGACCTCTATCCACTTAATCTCTATACGAAGTGGAATCGAAACAATTATGGCCCGATATGGATACCCAAGAAGGGGGTTACCATCACTCTAAACGAAGATAATCTGCCGATTTATGAGCGTTGCATCGTGGCGTACGAAGGTAATCGATTGGAGCGCAAAGATGATGGCATCTATATAAATGGGGAGAGAACTAACGAATATACCTTCCAGATGGATTATTACTGGATGATGGGTGATAACCGCCATAAGAGTGCAGACTCACGCTACTGGGGCTTTGTGCCTGAGGACCATGTGGTGGGCAAGCCAGTATTGATTTGGTTGTCACTCGACAAAGACCGTGACTGGTTGGACGGTAAGATTCGTTGGAGTCGGTTGTTTAAGTGGGTGGACAACATCAAGTGATGGAAGTAGTTTACTTGACAACGGCCTATCTGGCCCCTATTGAATATTATGCGCACATGCTGGTAACCGATAAGGTATGGGTGGAGCAGCATGACCACTATTTGAAGCAGACCTACCGTAACAGGTGTATTATAGCGGGGCCATCGGGCAAAGTAGACTTGACGGTGCCGACGATAAAGCCTGACTCTCCGAAATGTCCAACGAAAGACATTCGTATTAGCGATCATGGCAATTGGCGGCATTTGCATCTATATGCCTTGGAGTCGGCCTACGGAAATACGCCTTACTTTGAGTACTATCGTGATGATTTCTTGCCTTTCTATGAAAAGAGATATGACTTCCTGATGGATTTCAATGAGGCATTACAGGAGATGATTTGTGGACTGATTGATATGCAGCCTTGCGTGAAGAGGACTTCTGAATATATCAAGGAGGTGGGCAATGGGGCATTGGACTTGCGAGAGGTAATTCATCCCAAACGCGACTATGCTATGGAGGATGAGGTGTTTAAGGTGGTACCTTACTATCAAGTGTTTCAAGAGAAACTGGGTTTCATACCGAACTTGAGTATTGTTGATTTGCTGTTTAATCTCGGCCCTGAGAGCTTGTTGCTGCTGAAGCAGTCGATAAATAATGTTGAAGATTGAAACGCCAAATAAGGATGATAAGGTGTTGCTGCATAGTTGTTGCGCCCCTTGTTCCTCTGCTATCATAGAATGTATGGTGGCCAATGGTATACACCCTACTGTTTATTATTATAATCCCAACATCTATCCTTTTGAGGAATATGAAACCCGTAAAGCCGAGGCAAAGCGCTTCGTGACAAGTCAAGGTTTGTCATTTGTGGATGCCGATTACAACTATGATGGATGGAAAGAGGGTGTGTGCGGAATGGAAAATGAACCTGAGCGAGGGAGGCGTTGCCTGCAATGTTTCAAAATGCGTTTGCTGCAGACGGCCCGCTATGCGCTTGAGCATGGTTTTACTATATTTACTACCACATTAGCATCCTCGCGGTGGAAGAGCTTGGAGCAGATTAACGAAGCAGGTAGATGGGCTTCTGAGCAAGTAGAGGGAGTGACTTTCTGGGAGCAAAACTGGCGCAAGGGTGGCTTGCAGGAAAGGCGTAATCAACTTTTGAAAGAGTATGGTTTCTATAATCAACAGTATTGTGGCTGTGAGTTTAGTCGTCTGAGACTGACAAAGAAAGGGTAAAAGAGGGTTGAATAGGGGCGCTTTATGCGTCAAAACGAAAAAAAGGCATCATCATTGATGATTATCTTTCGTTTTTTTCTTATATATTTGCAAAAGTATAACTACAAAACTACACAAAGATGAAATCAATCATACATACACAGTTAAGAATCTGGATGGCTTGCCTCTTGCTGGCAGGCTGTGTCACTACCGCTATGGCCCAGGCCATCACTGAGCGGATGAATGAGAACATGATTACCGTAAGTGGTGTGGTGAAGGATCAGAAGTCACATCGCAAATTGGAATATGTGAATGTGTATGTGCCTGGCACGAACATTGGAACCGTTACCAACTCTGACGGAGCATTTACCTTGAAGTTTAAAGATCCAGGGTCAAAGGTATATATACAATTTTCTTACTTAGGCTATAGCTCCAATCAAGTGGAAGTAGACAGACTTGCCAGTACAAACAACGAATATTTCCTTTCGCAAAGTTCCTTTAAACTGAACGAAATCGTTGTTAGTCCTGTAAATGCACGCTTGTTGGTGGAGGAGGCAATGTGGAAAGTGAAACAGAACTATAGCCCTGTACCAACACTCAACTATTTATTCTATAGAGAGACGGTGCAAAAACGCAATAGATATATCACCATCTCAGAGGCAGTGACAGAGGCATTTAAGACTAGCTATACGCAAGGCACAGGCAGAGACAGAGTACGTATCACCAAAAGCCGTAGTGTTACAAGTCCTGATTTGAAGGACACACTAAGTGTGAAGTTGGAGGGGGGACCTAATCTGGCCACGTATGTGGATGCTGTGAAGAACCCCGACATTCTGCTAGAGCCTGAATACCAGGAGATGTATGATTATGCTTTCAAGGACTATGTAACGATAGACGATCGTGTGCAATACGCCATCAGCTTTAAACCTAAACCTGTGATGCTAGATTTCCCGCTATATGTGGGTACTATCTATATTGATCGTGAGAACTTGGGTATCAGTAGGATTGAGTTTTCAATGGACATGAGTGACCCGCAGAAGGTGACGAGGCAGATGTTGAGAAAGAAGCCGGCTTCGATGCGTTTCCGTGCGCAGGATTTGAGTTATTTGGTGACTTATCGCTATCAAGGGGGACGCTATTACTTAAACTACATAAGGGCTGAATTTAAATTCCGTTGCGACTGGAAGAGGAGACTTTTTGCTACTAATTATACGGTAGTGTCGGAGATGGTGGTGACCAACCGCGTGGATCAGCCTTTGGAATGGGTATCGTATAAGGAATCGTTCCACAACAGCGATGTATTGTCAGATAAAGTAATGGATTTCTATGACAAGAATTTCTGGGAAGACTATAATATTATTGAACCAACTGAGTCGCTGGAACAAGCTGTGGGCAAACTGAAGAAAGCAATTGACAGAAGCACTAAATAATTTCCTTATTATACAACAAATTCTAATTATAGCAAAGAACGGAAAGATTCTGCGGCGCTAAGATTTCTTGAGCTACTTCCTGTAGTAATTCGGCAGTAAGTAGCTCTATGTTTCTGAAAGCTTCTATACTGGTGACGAAGCGGTTGTAATGAAGGAAAGTCTTGGCCATGCCCAAAGCATTGTTTTCATTGTTATCGGAGCTGACACCAATCTGTCCGATGAGTTGCTTCTTGGCAGCTCGCATCTGACTGTCGCTGAGATATTGGTCACGCAGTAGCTTCAGTTCCTTAAACACCAGTTCGATGCAATGCTCCACGTCTTCGTGGTCGCAACCAAAATAGATGGAGAAGGTGCCGATGTCAGTATAAGGGGTATAATTGGATTCAATCTCATACACCAATCCACGATGCTCACGTAATGCAATGTTTAGACGGCTATTCATGCCTGGTCCGCCTATAATGTTGTTGATAAGGTTGAGTGCTACTCTTTTGGTACTTCTGCCGTCATAAGCATGCCCACCTATCATGACATGTGCTTGATGGGAGTGTTTGTTGACATTTAATCGCTTTGCTGTGCAACTCATTGGCTGCTGACGTTGCATGACAACAGGGGTTGTTGAGATGTCAGAAGTGCGTTTCTCCAATTCCCTGACTACTTGTCCGATGGAATAATTGCCCAATACAAAAAAAACCATGTTATCAGGTTTGTAGAAGCGTCGGAAGAAGTCATCTGCATGCAATTTACCATAACTGCGCAGACTGTCGGCTTTTCCTAAAATATTGCGCCCCAAAGGGTGACCTGGATAGATAAGATCTTCGAAGTCATCGAAAATAAGATCTGCAGGTGAATCTTCATACATCTTTATTTCATCGATAATGACCTCACATTCTTTTTCCATCTCATGCTCTGGAAATATAGAATGGAATACTAAATCTGTAAGCAATTCGGCTGCTCGGCTGAAGTCCTGTCTCATGAAAGAGCAATACACCACTGTCTCCTCCTTGTTGGTGAAAGCATTTAGGTCGCCGCCCACATGCTCCATACGGTTGAGAATGTGCCATGCCTTACGATGGGTTGTACCCTTGAACAGCATGTGTTCGATGAAATGTGCCATCCCTGGCGTATTAAGGTCCTCGTCGCGTGTTCCTGCATTGATGGCATAACCACAATAGGCCACCTGAGAGGTGGTTTGCTGAAGAATGATCCGTAATCCGTTTCCCAGGCTATGGGTGAAGTAGCGCTCTGTTTCCATGTAAAAATTCATTAGGCCGCAAAAATAGCATAAACTGAGCGTAAAAACAAAGAAATCTTTGTTTATAAGTTTGCTTTGCACTATCTTTACAAAAAAATAGATTATGGAGAAAGAAACATTGACTTCCTTTCAGAATTTGTTACGCAAAGAAGCCGAAGCCATTCTGAATATTCCTCTGACAGATAGTTTTGTCGAGGCTGTTAATTTGATTGTAGAGCAAGTGCATGTTCGCAAAGGAAAGTTGGTGACATCTGGCATGGGTAAAGCAGGGCAGATAGCTTTGAATATTGCTACTACTTTTTGTTCTACTGGTATACCTGCTGTCTTCTTGCATCCTAGCGAGGCTCAGCATGGCGATTTAGGTATATTACAAGAAAACGACTTGCTATTATTGATATCTAACTCAGGTAAGACACGTGAGATTGTAGAACTTACGGCTTTGTCGCATAATCTTAATCCAGAGGTGAAAACCATTGTCATTACTGGCAATCCTGATAGTCCACTAGCTAAAGAGGCCGACGTATGTTTGAGCACTGGTAATCCACAAGAAGTGTGCCCTTTAGGTATGACACCTACAACTAGTACAACTGTGATGACTGTAATAGGAGATATCTTAGTGGTGGAGACCATGAAACGTACGAAATATACCATAGATGACTATGCTAAGCGTCATCATGGAGGCTATTTAGGAAAGAAATCGCGAGAGATACAAAAAAAGATATGCGAAAAGTAATAGGTATTGGCGAAACGATATTAGATATTATCTTCAAAAATAATCAGCCTTGGGCGGCAGTTCCAGGAGGATCAGTATTTAATAGCATCATATCCTTATCACGAATGGGGATAAAGGTGGATTTTGTGAGTGAGGTAGGTAAGGATCATGTAGGGGAAATGATACAACACTATATGATTGATAATGATGTATCGCCTCAGTATTTGGATGTGTATGCCGAAATCAAGTCGCCTATTTCGTTGGCATTCCTCAATGATAATAATGATGCACAATACAGCTTTTACAAGCAATATCCCGAGTGCAGACTAATGGTAGAGTTACCTGAAGTAGAGGAAAATGACGTGGTGCTGTTGGGCTCTTTCTATGCAGTGGATCCTTCTTTGCGTCATAAGGTGGTAGAATTGCTTCAGAAAGCTAAAGACAATAAAGCAATAGTGATGTATGACTTAAACTATCGTTTTCCACACAAGAATGATGTCATGAAAGTGGCGCCACATATCTTGGAAAACCTAGAGTATGCAGATATAGTACGTGGTTCAGAAGAAGATTTCATGTGTCTGTATGAGCTGAACGATGTTGAAAAAATCTATAAGGATAAGATAAGTTTTTATTGCAAGAATTTCGTTTATACAGCTGGGGCAAAGGATGTGCGACTACTTACTGGTAATTTTAGCAAAGCTTATGCAGTTCCGCTATTAGATCCTGTAAGTACAGTTGGTGCTGGTGATAATTTCAATGCAGGAATAGTATATGGCCTGATGAAACTGGACATTAAGCACGATGATCTGCCTTCCTTGTCAGAGGATCAATGGAATCAGTTGATAGAATATGGCATGAAATTTTCGGCAGAGGTGTGTTTGTCTACAGATAATTCCGTACCCAAAAATTTTCAAATTTAGTTTATGAAAGTAGGTATTATTGTTGCAATGGATAAGGAACTGCGCCAACTGAAACAGCTATTTGAAGGGATGGATGTGATGGTGCAGAAGTGTGGCATAGGTAAAGTGAATGCAGCTTTGGGTGCACAACGCATGATAAGTGAATTTCATCCTGATGTGATTATCTCCAGTGGTTGTGCAGGTGGCAATGGAGATGACATCAATGTGCAGGATGTAATAGTGAGTTCAGAACTGTCTTATCACGATGTTTATTGTGGAACTGCCATTGACAATAGTACTAAGTACGGGCAGGTGCAAGGCATGCCATCGTCTTTTGAGCCTTCGCCCTGGTTGCTGCAAAAAGCATTGAGTTTGAATTGTGGGGTGAAGGTGCATGCAGGACTGATTGTCACGGGCGACTGGTTTGTGGATTCTCGTGAAAAAATGTGCGAGATTATCGGCCACTTCCCCAAAGCTAAGGCAGTGGATATGGAGAGTTGTGCTATCGCACAAACCTGTTATATCAACAAGATCCCATTCATCTCTTTTCGCGTTATCAGCGACATACCATTAAGAGATACCAATGCCAGTCAGTATCACGACTTTTGGAACACAATGGCTGAACATTCGTTTGCTGTGACCAAATCGTTTGTTGAAAGTATAATGGCAAGATAAGCAGACTGTATCTTGTTTCAGGCATCAGCAAATTGTTTGCCATCGTTCAAAATGACTTGCAACTTAGCATATTCGCTATGGAAATCTTCTTTTAAGCGATGCAAGTATCGCTTGCTTTCCCATTTGCACATAGGCAGGTCGTGCAGCAGATAATTACCGCATGTTTCAGGAGTGGTGGCAGGTACTTCGTCTTGGGTGAGTATCCATTCTAGGCACTTGATGGTAAGTTGACGCATATCTTCTACGGTATATTGACCTGTCATCACGATATACATACCTGTAAGACAACCCATAGGACCCACATATACTACATCATCCTTGGCTGAAGAGTTGCGGAACCATGTAGCCATAAGGTGCTCAATGCTATGCATGGCAGAAGGCGTAACTGCTGGTTCTTTATTGGGCTCCGTGATGCGGAGATCGAATGTTGTGAAACCCTTGTCCTGTCTCGAAACATAAATACCGGGCTTTAGTCTGGTATGGTCGATGGTAAAGCTCTGAATTACTTCCATGATGAATATTTAAGTGAATAATCTTCTTTAAACAATGCTGAATGTTAGAACATAGATGCCACTCTGCGAATACCCGCAACGAGTTTATCTACTTCCTCATGTGTATTGTATATGCCAAAGGAAGCACGCAAGGTACCTTCAATACCCAAACGGTGCATTAATGGCTCTGCACAGTGGTGACCAGTACGAACGGCTAGGCCCAAGCGGTCAAGTAAGGTGCCCATGTCAAGATGATGGATGTTGCCCACCAAGAAGGAGATAACACTACCTCTGTGTTCCTTTGGCCCAAAAATCCTGATTCCTTCAATCTGTGACATTTGCTCCAATGCATATTGTGTGAGATCTGCCTCATAGGCAGCTATCTCCTTCATACCGATGGAACTCACATAGTCGATTGCAGTAGCTAAGCCAGTGACACCAACATAGTTAGGAGTTCCTGCCTCAAACTTATAAGGCAAATGGTTGAAGGTGGTATGATCAAAACTAACGGTGCCAATCATCTCTCCACCTCCTTGATAAGGTGGAAGGCGGTCTAACCACTCACGCTTGCCATAAAGGACGCCGATGCCAGTTGGGCCATAAACCTTGTGACCCGAGAAGCAGTAGAAGTCGGCATCAAGTGCTTGAACATCTACAGGCATGTGGGGAACGCTTTGTGCGCCATCAACAAGTGCAGGCACACCATGTTCGTGAGCGATACGGATGATATCGGCAACAGGGTTGATAGTTCCCAGCACATTGCTCACATGTGCCACACTCACCAACTTGGTTTTTGTAGTAAAGAGTTGTTTGAATGCATCCATTAGCAGTACGCCATCGTCTGTCATTGGTATCACCTTGACCACAATCCCTTTACGCTCTGCTTGCAGTTGCCAGGGAACGATGTTGCTATGATGCTCCATCGTACTTACAATCACTTCGTCACCTGCCTGCATCTCTTGTTGGCAGAAAGAGGATGCCACTAAATTGATGGCCTCGGTAGTACCACGTGTGAACACTATCTCCTGTGTACTTTCGGCATTGATGAATCGGCGCACAGTCTCACGGCTCAGTTCCAACATATCTGTTGCCACTACAGAAAGATGATGTACCCCACGGTGCACATTGGCATTGGCTGTATAGTATTGTTGCACCATCGCTTCCACCACTTGGCGTGGTTTCTGCGTAGTGGCACCATTGTCAAGATATACAAGCGGATGCCCATATATCTGTGACTGCAGTATGGGGAAATCTTGCCTTATTGCTCGAACATCAAAACTCATAGACTCTTATCCCTAAATTTCTTTTCCACCATCTCCTGCAATCGTTCGCGCAGCGCAGAGATGCGTACTTGTTCTACTACCTCACTCATGAAGGCTGCCATCAGTAAAAGGCGTGCCTCATGCTTTGAGATGCCTCGTTGCTGCATATAGAACAGGGCACTCTCGTCTAATTGTCCTGTACTGCTACCATGGCTACAACGCACATCATCGTTATAAATCTCCAGTTGAGGCTGTGAAAACATACGAGACTCACTCGTAATGCAAAGGTTGCGGTTGGTTTGTTCCGACATCGTATGGTGTGCTCCCGGCAACACTTTTACCAAGCCTGCGTATGTGCCTGTGGCTTGCTCGTCCAGTATATATTTATACAATTGGTGACTGGTAGTATGTGGCACCATGTGCTGAACGAGGGTGTGGTTCTCTATCTTTTGCGACCCACTGGCAATAACCAAACCATTCAGTGTCAGTTCTGCACCCTCGCCACATAGCTCCACATGCGTGGTGTTTTGTGTGTTGCCAGCTGACAGACTGATGCTGTTTACAAATACTTGACTGTCGGCATCCTGACTGATATGCAGTTCGTGACAGCGAGTGGAATAGGTCTCGTTCATGTCTAAATCGCAAAAGTCAAGGCTTGCTCCCTCAGCCACATGTATTTCAGTGATGAGTTGATGGCAGCTATCCTCCAATAACAACTGAAGCTGCGCACCTCTTTCCACGTTGATGTGCAGTTCATGGTCGGCTGATAGTTGCAGCACTTTTTCTGCTACGGTTCCTTTTGCGACAGATATTTCCATAGTCATCCTTTGTATTCAGCTTTCAAGTTCTTTGATCCAGTCATATCCACGCTCCTCCAGCTCAAGTGCTAATTCGGGACCTGCCGTCTTGACAATGCGTCCCTTGTAAAGCACATGAACGATATCTGGCTTGATATAGTCGAGCAATCGCTGGTAGTGGGTAATGACGATGCAACTGGTTTCTGGAGTCATGAGTTTATTCACACCCTCAGCTACGATACGCAGGGCATCAATATCCAAACCAGAATCAGTCTCGTCAAGAATGCTTAACTTAGGTTCCAGCATTGCCATCTGGAATATCTCATTGCGTTTCTTTTCGCCACCCGAGAATCCTTCGTTCACTGAGCGACTGGCCAGCTTGTTGTCAAGTTCCACAATGGCGCGTTTCTCACGCATCAATTTCAGAAACTCGCTGGCACTCAAAGCTGGCAGTTGAAGATACTTCCGCTTCTCATTGATGGCAGTACGCATGAAATTGGTCATGCTAACGCCTGGAATCTCTACTGGATATTGGAAACTCAGGAACAACCCCTCATGGCTACGGTCTTCTGGCGACAGCTCCAGCAGGTTCTTGCCGTTGAATGTAACGGTTCCTTGTGTCACCTCATATTGTGGATTACCTACCAAAACCGATGACAGCGTACTCTTTCCAGAGCCGTTGGGTCCCATGATAGCATGCACCTCACCTGCTTTCACCTCAAGGTTGATGCCTCTTAATATTTCTTTGCCAGCCACACTGGCATGTAAGTTTTTTATCTCTAACATTCTCAAATCTCTATTATTATCCCACGCTACCCTCTAACGAAACGCTTAGTAATTTCTGTGCTTCAACGGCAAACTCCATTGGCAATTTGTTAATTACCTCCTTTGCATAGCCGTTGACAATTAAGCCCACCGCATCCTCAGTAGATATTCCTCGCTGGTTGCAGTAGAAAATCTGTTCCTCATTGATCTTGCTGGTGGTAGCTTCATGTTCCACTACTGCCGTATCATTATGGATGTCCATATAAGGGAATGTATGTGCTCCACATTGGTCACCTAAAAGCAGAGAGTCGCACTGGCTGTAGTTGCGGGCGTTGTCGGCTTTAGCTGCCACACGTACCAAACCGCGGTAAGAGTTTTCACTCTTGCCTGCAGAGATACCCTTGCTCACGATAGTGCTGCGAGTGTTCCTCCCTAAATGAATCATCTTCGTACCCGTGTCTGCCTGCTGGTAATTGTTGGTCACAGCCACGCTATAGAACTCAGCTGTTGAATTATCACCCTGCAAGATACACGATGGATATTTCCAAGTGATGGCAGAGCCTGTCTCTACCTGTGTCCAAGACAACTTACTGTCATTGCCACGCAAATGACCACGTTTGGTTACGAAGTTATATACGCCACCTTTGCCTTCAGCATCGCCAGGGTACCAGTTCTGCACTGTTGAGTATTTAACTTCTGCTCGTTCGTGTACCACAATCTCCACAATAGCAGCATGCAGCTGATTTTCATCTCGCATAGGGGCTGTACATCCTTCCAGATAAGAGACATAAGCATCATCGTCGGCCACAATCAGCGTACGCTCAAACTGTCCAGTGTTCCTTGCATTGATGCGGAAATAGGTAGATAGTTCCATCGGGCATCTCACTCCCTTAGGAATATATACAAAAGAACCGTCACTGAACACAGCGGAATTCAAAGCAGCAAAGAAATTGTCAGTATAAGGTACTACAGAGCCCAGATATTGACGTACCAAGTCTGGATGCTCTTTAACAGCCTCACTGATAGAACAGAAAATAATACCCTTCTCTTTCAGCTGTTCCTTGAAGGTGGTCTTGACAGACACAGAGTCCATCACGGCATCTACTGCTAAACCAGCCAGTGCCATACGCTCTTCCAAAGGAATACCCAGCTTGTCGAAGGTTTTCATCAGTTCGGGGTCTATTTCCTTCTTTCCTTCATCCTTACTTTTCTTGGTAGGGTCGGCATAGTAAGAAATAGCCTGATAGTCAATCTCTGGAATACGCAGGTGTGCCCATGTAGGCATAGTCATCTTTATCCAATGTCGATAGGCTTTCAAACGGAAGTCGAGCAACCACTCGGGCTCCCCCTTCTTCTCAGAAATAAGGCGCACCACATCCTCGTTGAGGCCACGGTCGATGACTTCGGTATGCACGTCGGTGGTGAAGCCATATTTGTACTTCTCCTCCGTTACTTTACGCACGTAGTCGTTATCCTTATACTTCTTGTCCTTCTGTTCCATGTTCATCATTCAGGATATCTTTCGTAAAATCCTGTACGGCAGGCATGAGTAAACCCACTAACTCTCGTACTGGATAATACAGGGCAGATGATTCCTTGGTGTTCTTCTCAATGATTTTATTGTCTGAGTCGATGAACTCTATCGCACAGATAGCCAAGCTGATAAACAGTAACCATTTCACTGCTCCCAAAGCGGCACCGAACAAACGATTAATCCATCCCAGACAAATAATCTCCAACGCTTTGGTAAGCAACGACGCCACTAAGGTAAATACTATGGGCACTACAATCCAAATTAAGAAGAATGCCAACGTATGAGCAAAGGTGACATTAGAGGTGACAGTACCTATTAGTTGGTCACCCACCACACCATAAAGTGCTTTGGCGGCCAGCAGACCTACCACAAGGCCTACTAGCGAAGCCAATTGCTTGATAAAACCTTTACGGAATCCCATAATGGCTCCAGCCAGCACAAGTATTAAAATGATAATATCAATTACCTGCATAAACTATAAAGTTTTAACAGTATAGCTGTTCAGTAAACTATTTACAGCGTCTGCTTTACTTCAATTTCTTCGAAAGTTTCTATAACGTCACCCACCTTGATGTCGTTGCAGTTGGTCAAACTGATACCGCACTCAAAGTTGGTGAGTACTTCCTTCACATCATCCTTAAAGCGCTTCAGGGCATTGATGTTGCCAGTATAGATAACAATACCGTCGCGAATCAGGCGAGCCTTGTCGGTACGTTTCACCTTACCCGTCTTCACCATAGCACCTGCCACCATACCTACCTTGCTGATGTTGAATACCTCACGCACTTCGATGGTAGAAGTAACTTGCTCCTTCAATGTTGGAGCCAGCATACCTTCCATAGCGGCCTTTACCTCTTCTATAGCATCGTAGATGATAGAGTATTTGCGGATATCCACACCTTCCTGTTCTGCCAGTTTGCTGGCACCTGCAGAAGGACGTACCTGGAACCCCACGATGATAGCGTCAGATGCTGCAGCCAGTGAAACGTCTGATTCCGAAATCTGACCCACACCCTGGTGGATGACATTCACTTGAATCTTGTCGGTCGAGAGCTTGATAAGTGAGTCGCTCAGTGCTTCTACAGAGCCGTCCACGTCACCTTTTACGATAATGTTCAGCTCGTGGAAATCACCCAAAGCCAAGCGACGACCTACTTCGTCGAGGGTCAGCATCTTTTGTGTACGCAGACCCTGCTCGCGTTGCAGCTGCTCACGCTTGTTAGCAATCTCACGTGCCTCTTGATCAGTATCGAACACATGGAAGGTGTCACCTGCTGCTGGAGCACCATTCAAACCTAAGATCAAGGCTGGTTCAGCTGGCAAAGCCTTGGTGATGCGCTGGTTACGCTCGTTGAACATCGCTTTCACACGTCCAAAGTTAGAACCAGCCAGCACGATATCGCCAATTTTCAGCGTACCATTGCTCACTAGCACTGTAGCTACATAGCCACGACCTTTGTCGAGCGATGATTCGATGATTGAACCCGTTGCCTTTCGGTTAGGATTAGCTTTCAAATCCAGCATCTCAGCTTCTAACAGTACTTTCTCCATCAACTCTTCCACACCAATACCTTTCTTGGCACTGATGTCCTGGCTCTGGTACTTACCACCCCATTCCTCAACGAGGAAGTTCATGGCAGCCAACTCTTCCTTTATCTTATCAGGATTAGCTCCTGGTTTATCAATCTTGTTGATGGCAAACACGATAGGCACACCAGCTGCTACAGCGTGGTTGATAGCCTCTTTCGTCTGAGGCATCACACTATCGTCGGCAGCAACGATGATGATGGCAATATCCGTTACCTTAGCACCACGGGCACGCATAGCTGTAAATGCTTCGTGACCAGGGGTGTCGAGGAAAGTAATCTTTCGCCCGTCTTCCATCGTAACGTTGTATGCACCGATATGCTGGGTAATACCACCTGCTTCACCGGCAATCACATTACTCTTGCGGATGTAGTCCAACAAAGATGTCTTACCATGATCCACATGGCCCATTACGGTCACGATAGGAGCACGTGGCATCAGATCCTCTTCATCATCCTCTTCCTCTACAACAGCTTGTGACACCTCTGCGCTGACATACTCTGTCTTATACCCAAACTCATCAGCCACCAGGTTGATGGTTTCGGCATCCAGGCGCTGGTTAATACTAACCATGATACCAACGCTCATGCAAGTAGCAATGACCTGAGTAACCTGTACGTTCATCATGTTGGCCAACTCGTTAGCCGTCACAAATTCGGTGAGCTTCAGTATCTTGCTCTCTTCCATCTCCAAGTTTTCCTGCTCCTGCAAACGCTCAGAAGCCAACTCACGTTTCTCCTTACGATACTTGGCACCTTTGCTCTTGGTCTTGTTGGTAAGGCGAGCTAAGGTTTCTTTTACCTGCTTGGTAACGTCCTCCTCGCTCACTTCCTGCTTGATCATCGGCTTGCGGAAGCGATCCTTGTTCTTCTTACCCTTATTATTGTTGCCATCATTACGTTCGCCTTGTTCGCCGTCACGTTTACGCTTGAAGTCACCTTCACGAGCAGCTTTCTTGATATCCACCTTCTCTTTGCCGATACGGTTACGTTTCTTCTTTACTTCCTGCTTGTTGTCGCTTAAGGCGTTTTCTTTCTCCTCGCTATCGTTGCCGCGAATCTCCTTAATGATGTCTTCCTTCATCTGGCGACGCTGGTTCTGGCGCTGTTTCTCACGCTCGTCACGCTCTTTCTTCCTCTCTTCCTTGCTCTTTTTCTTAGGGCGGGTAGATGTATTCAGCAGGTCGAGGTCAACATGGCCCACCACATTCAGCTTACTAACTTTCACATCAGTATTCAGACGGAAGATACCATCATTTTCAGGCTTGTCATCTTTAGCAGGCTCTTCTTTGGCTGGAACTGCTGCTTCCTCCACAGGAGCTGGTTGTGCAGGGGTTTCAACCTGCTTCTTCTCAGGTGCAGGTACCTGCTGCTCAACAACAGACTTCTCAACGACAGGTTTCTCCTCAACTGGTGCAGGCTCAGCTGGCTTTGCCTTAACAACAGGCTCTTCAACTGGTTGGTGAACTTCTTCTTTCACCTTGACCTCCACTTTTTCTGGCGCTGCCGCTGGCTTAATTTCTGCTGGCTTCACCTCTGCTTGCTTAGCA
>Ga0247611_10003462_pt1 | contig 23388 bp, 14 predicted proteins | sample 177DNAGHGhighgp2_FD_192422 | JGI IMG/M metagenome (GOLD analysis project Ga0247611, IMG submission 192422) | Sheep rumen microbial communities from Palmerston North, Manawatu-Wanganui, New Zealand - 1770 DNA GHGhigh gp2 | ecosystem: Host-associated > Mammals > Digestive system > Stomach > Rumen... | reverse complement strand
TGAATATGAAGAAAAAATATAATAATATAACTAAAAAATATAAATATATCAAATATATGAATAATATTATTAAATGTAATAACATTGATGATATAGAAAAAAATAATTATATTAAAAGATTTTTTGAAGTTTATAAAGATAATTTAAATTTTTCAAAATTTTATAATAAATTAATTAATAAATATAACCCAATTGATCGATCATATAATAATAGAGATTATAAAGCTATTGTTGATAAAGATAGATTAATTGATGATCAAAATAAAAAAATATCTAATAAACTTTATAAATTACAAATGATATTATTATATTTAATATATAATTTTATTGATAATAATGAAAATTGTATTGAATGTATAATTGGAAATCATGAACTTAATATTATTGAAAGTAATATTAATAAATGTATATTTGATATATCATTTAATAATGTAAATGTTATAAATAATGATAAATTAAAAGATATAATAAATATGTTTAAAAATAAAGTAAATGTTAATAATAAAATAAAATATCTTGATAGTTTTAATAATTTAAATAATTATAATAAAGAATTAAAATATAAAATATATTATGAATTATTATATTTTATCTATCATTATAGTAAATTATATATAATAAATAATAATTATATATTTTGTCATAATGTTAATGATAAATTAATATCAATAATAACTAAAGGTGAAAATTATTTTCAAAATCAAATAAATAATTATTATAATAATTTATATAATTTATCAAGTAAAATTACCAAAAATAATTTAATATTTAGAAGAACATATAATTTAGAAATAGATAATATATATAATTTACATAATATTTATCAATTTACTAGTAATACATTTATTAATATAACTAATTATATTGATAAATTATTAGAAAAGAGAGAAAATAATAAAATAATAAATATTAAATGTAAAAAAAATATTAAAATATATGAAGATAAAAATAAAAAAGAAATTAAAGAAGAAATTAATAAACTTGAAAAAATAGAAATAACAGTTTATAATAATGATATAGATCCACACCTTGATACAATTATAAATATTATAAGAAATAAATATTTTATTATTGGTCATACACGATTATTTACACAAGATATTATTCAAAATACTAGTAAATTATTAGTTGATATTAATTCAAATGATTTTATTGAAAATATAAATAATATAGATAGTAAATATAATACCAAAATAATATCTTTAGATTGTCATATGTCATCATTTGACTTATTAAAAAGTAATTCACAATATTTTCAAATAGATCAACAATTTTATAAATTTGATAATCATAATATATTTAATTTTGAAAATTGTTATACAAAAGAAAAATTTAAAGAAATATATATTGATCATTATATTAATCATTTCAATTATCAAACTTATAATTTATTATATTCATATTTAGATAATAATGATATTAATAAGTCAACAATATATTTTTAATTTATTATTAAAATAATTTATTTAAAAAAATTATTTACATATTATCATATAATTGTTTAATTCTATCTAATTGTCTATCAGCTTCATTAATATTTTGTTCAGTTTGTTTTTTATTAGCTTTATTTTTTAATTCTAATTTTTGTTTAACAGATAATTTAATTTTATCTTCAGGATTATTAGATTTTTCTAACATATTAAATTTCTCATTCTTTTTAGCTTCTTCAATTTGTTCTTTTTGTCTTTCTTTTTCTAATTTATCTGCTTGAATTGTTTGTTCATTATATTCATGAGCAATTTCATTCATTTTTTCTTCTCTATAAATAATATCTTGTGCTTTATCTAATGATTCTCTATTATCAACAAAATAAGTCCATTTACACATTGGAACTAACATAATATTAACATCTAAATAAGGTTTAATATTTTCTTCAAAATATTTAGTTGCTTCTTCAACAGTATCAAATACACCAAAATTATTTTCAATAGCTTCAATATCCTTACAATTTGATTTAGTAATAATTGATTTTAAAAGATATTGTTGCCCTTTTGGTGGAGTAAATGTTTTTGTTAAATCTAAAGGTTTTGACATTTTTTATAATATATTATATTAAATATTATATATTATAATTTATTTTAATTTTTATATTTAAATTCATATATTTTTATATAAAATAATAAAAAATATATCAATTAATAATAAAATATAATTTAAATTAAATTTTTAACTTTATGAAAAAATTTTTTAGAAATAAGAAGGAAACAACAAAAACTGATCCCCTTATTATTCAACATAATAATATATTAAATAAAATAAATGATGATAAAAATAATCTTATCAATTTAGAAAACAAAATTAATAATATAAAAAAAATAAATGATAATATTAATAATAATAATGAAAATAATAATGAAAATAAAATTTTTATAAATAATTTGAATGAATATATTAATAGTGAAAAAATAGATACATTAAATAATATTAAAGATAATATTGAAACATGTAATAATGAATTAAATTATTATTCAAATTCATTAAATATTATTGAAAAATATTATGATATAAATGAAATAATAAATGATAAAATTAAAAATTTAAATACTTTTACATTTGATGATATGAATTTTGAAACAAATAATAATTATAATAAAAAATCTGATATTAATAATATTTATTGGGAAGATGATAATAATATATTTAATAATCAACCAATTAATAAATCTAATATTGTTAAATCTTATAATAATATTATTAATAATAAACCATTAGAAAAATTTTATGATTATAATATTTGTCCATATTGTCATAATAATAATACAATAAATAATAATGATGGATTAATTATATGTACAAATTGTGGTAATGTAGAAAAAATATTAGTTGAATCAGAATTACCAAATTATAAAAATAATAATATTGATAAACCAATTTATCCATATAAAAGATTAAATCATTTTATGGAATGTTTAAATCAATTTCAAGCTAAAGAAAATATTAATATTCCAGAAAATATTTATAATAAAATTGTTAATGAATTTAAAAGTAGAAGAATTAATGATTTATCTACTATTACATTAAATGATACTAAATATATTTTAAAACAATTAAAATTAAATAAATATTATGAACATGCATCATTTATTTATTCTAAATTATCTGGTAATTCTCCTCCACATTTAACAGTTGACCAAGAAAGAAAATTAAAATTATTATTTAATAGAATTGATAAATCATTTAATAAATTTTGTCCATTAGATAGAAGAAATTTTTTTAATTATAATTATTTATTACATAAATTATTTCAACTTATTGGATTAAATCAATATTTAGATTATTTCCCTTTATTAAAATCAAAGGAGAAATTAGCTAAACAAGATGAAATTTGGAAATTAGTTTGTAAAGATTTAAATATTATTTATATTCCAAATTAAAAAATTGATTTTCTTATTATTATTTATTATTTTATATTATTTTTATTTTATAATATAGTTAAGTATATTATGCATTCACATCTTAATAATAATAATAAATATATTGAAATTGTAAATTGTAAAATATATTTACCAAATAAAGAAATAAATGAAATAAATAATTTTATTATTGAATTTGAAAATAAAAAATATTTAATGGATAATTCAAGTTTTAATGATGATATAACGACAATTATGATTAGAATATTATTAAATACAAAATTAAGAGTTTTTGTGAACCAATTTAAAACAGGAAAAATTTTAGAATATAATGTAAAAGAAAATTCATTAGATAATATTGAAATATTAAAATTATAATATTTTATTTAAATAAAATATTTTTAGTTAGTTAATTTATTTAATATATTATATATTTTATCTTCAAATAACATCATATATAATTTATCGTCATAATGTATATTAAATAATATATTATTTAATTTTTCATAATTAAAATTTATTTTAGTAAATTCATTAATCAATTTACTTTTATCTTTTTTATATATTTTCCTAATATATTTATATAATTTATTAATATTATCTAAATTAATTCTTTCAATATAATTATTATAATTATTTATATAATTTTCATCATTTAATATATTAATTAATTCATTATATATATTTTTTAAATAATCAAATTGTTCTTTCTTACCATAAATTTTACTATTAAATGATTGTAATAAATCTTCTATAATATATATAACTAATTTATTATTACGTTTACTTGGAATATCATAAGTTTGCATTAATGATTTAATTATTTTTCTATCAAATGCTCTCCAATTAAATTTATCATCTTTACATAATATATTTTTTAATTCATCACTAAACAATAAATTATAAAATGATTGATTTTGTAATATATTTAATTTCATAAAATATATATTTTTATAATCATCATATACAAATCCTGAAATATTAGTTGTTTCATATCTATAAAATAATTTATATATAAACATATAATCATTTAAATTATCTTTAATATTAGTTAATGGTGAATTAATATAATTTATTATTTCTTGATTTTGTTTTTGTTTTTGTTCTTCTTCTTTTTCTTTTTTATTATTTTTTTTATTTGTTTTTTTAGGTTTTGAATTATATTTTTCAATATTAAATGTATCAATATTAATATTTTCAATAACAATTGATGGATATAATTTATATAATTCATTTATTCCATTATTATGAATATTTATTATTTCTTTTATTTGATTAATATAATTATCTTCATTAATTTTTATTAATTTTATTGATTTATCATATTTTTGATTAATTTTATTATTATTATATTGTTCAATATCATTATTTATTTGATGATATAAATTAGATATCATATAAACAGTATTAACAATAATATTATTATAACATTCAATAAAAAATTTAGATAAATATTGTGTAGTAATAAATTTTTTATATTTATTTTCATCTATTAATTTAAATACATATTTAATTCTATACATATTTAATTTACCATCATTTAATGGTTTTGTTTTTAATTCTAAATTACTTATAAAATTTATTAATTTCTCTTTATTTTTAAAATTATATTTTGATATTATTCTCATACAATCATTAAAATTTAATTGTCTTTCACAATCATGTATATATGGTTGTGCATCTGGATGATTATATCGTTGAGGTGTAATACCTTGACTTCTTAACCATTCAAAATATAATGGATTTGTTGTTGTTTTAGTTATTTTTAAATCACTCCAATTAAACATTGTATGACATTCTGGACACCACATATGATCACATCCATCAGTTTTAAATATTGGAACTTCACATTTAGGACAATTTTTAACATTTTCTGTTAATAATTTAACAGTTTCAACATCTTCTTTATTACATTTATGATTATCTATTTTTTCATTATATTTATTATTTTTTCTTAATTTAATTTCATTGTTTTCAACATACTCAATAAATTCAGGATTTATTTCTTTATGACATTTTTTACAATATATTTTATTACATATATTGCAAATTAATTCTTTATCATATTTATATAAATATCCTAAACATTCTTCATTTAAACATTTACTAACTTTTTTTATTATTGATTTATTATCTTGTTTTTCATTAATAATATTATTAGATAACCAAGATATATTTTTAGTAATTAATTCATGAATAATTTTATAATCACTAAATTTATATAATTCATCATCATTAATATCTAAAATAAGGTCATAAATTTTATGATAATTTGATTTATTATCTTTTCTCATAAAATAAATAATATAATATCCTTTAAAACATTCACAAAAATCATAATGATTATGAATTTCATAGATAACATTATATAAAAAATCATATATCTTTTTTATAATTTGTCTAATTAATTTATTATCAACATTTTTAAAATTATATTTATATAATGCATAATTTGTTATAAAATATAATGAAACTTCATAACTATTATCCATATAATATTCAGATTCTTTAAATATTTCATTATAAAATTTAGTATCTTCTAAAATATTACTATAATCATATGATGTATTAAATTCTTTATGTAGTTTTAAATCTAATTCATTATTAATTTCATCTTTATATTCATTATAACATTTTTTTACTAATCCAATTGGATCATTAAAAAATTTATATTTTAATTTAATTAATTCATAATTATCATTAATAAATTGTATTATTTTATCAGTAAAATTATTTTTTATAAATTCATCTATTAGTTCTTTAATAATATTATATGCTTTATAAATTGTATTATAATTATCAATAAATGTTTCTAAATGATATTGTTTATCTAATTCAAAACATATATTTGCATATTTTACTTTTAATTCATTGTTAATAAAATCTAAAGGAAAATTATTAAATATAAATGTAAAATTCCATGGTTTTTTACATTCAGAATTAAAACAACTATAAGCAACTGTTTCTTGTAATAACCATTCTTTAGCACAATTTAAACATATTCCTTTATTACAATAAGGACAATGAATTAATTTATTTTTATCAAATTCATCAAAACAAATTTCACAACTCATGATGATATATAATTATAATATTTAAAAATTATAATTAAAAAATTCATTTTTTTATTATTTAAAATAATCTAAAGTCATCATAATAAAACCAAAAATTAATGATAATAATAAACCATATAAGAAATAACCAAAATATGAAATTGTTCCATCTGGTAAAAGATTAATTGGAGTTAATACTTTTCCAATAGTATTTTTAACTGGGTCTAATGATAATATAAAATATATAATTAATAAAATAATCATTGCTTTAATATAAAATTTAACATCAACTAAATCAAAAAATCCAAATTCAATTTCTTCTTCTTTATTTTGTTGTCCTTCATCAATAACAACTGTTGATTGTTGTGGAGGTAATGGTTGATTTAATGATGCTGAATAACTAGGTGGTCCTTGAATAATACCTTGTTGTGGTTGCATCCAATTCATATCCATTTTTATATAATTAATTTATTATAAATATTATATATTATTAAATTAAAATAAAAAAATATTTTATAATTGTTCTTTTTATCATATTAATATTATAATAAAAATGAAAGAAAACATATTTGAAAATTTTAATTCTGCAGATTATATATATTCATATAATGATTATAATATATTTATTATTAAAAATATATATAATTTAAAAAATTAAAAAAAATATAATAATAAAATAAAAATATATAATATTAATTAATGGACTTATTAACACCTGATTCAATAAATAAATATAATACTTTAAATGATATAGATAAATATAATGTTAATATTAATTTAATATTTTTAAATAAATATCATAGAATTCCATACAAAGAGAATATTAATAATTATATAGAATATAATAATAACATTATATATGAAGATTATATATATAATATATATAATAATATAATAAATATAAAGGCATATCCGTATTTAATATCAATATATAATGATATATATAATATTAATATAGATTTATATGATTATAGGCCAGAAATCAGTGAAAAAATAAAAAAAATCTTTATAAGATATAAAGAATTATATCATGACAAACCAGAATATTCAATGACATTCGATAATTTTCCCATAGGAACATATTATAATTTTTATAAATATTTATATACTGAATCATTTAATAAAGATATAAAAAATTTTATAGAAAATTTATTTAAATAAAAAATAAATTAATTAAATATTATTATTAATAATAATATTTATCCTTTACAAATTTGTGTATATATGAAGATAATGATTTATCTATACAAAAAATTTTAACTTTATCATAATTAATTTTAGATTTTTTAATATTAATAATAATTATTATAAGTTATTTATTGAAGAATATAATATTTAATTATTATATAATTTAATATTTTTTATAATTATATATTATAATAAGTATGATTACTACAAAAAATACTATAACTAATAAAGTTATATTTTATGATAATAATATTAATAATATTAATGATAATAATATTATTATTAATAATTCATCTTCTAATTTACAAGGTTTAAATTATATTACTGAATCAGAAACACATGATGATATAATTTTAAAATTAAGAAATAAAAATATAGTTTCTTTCGTTAATTATACACCAAGTTTTTGTGGGTTAATTGTTGATAATATGAATAAAATTTGGGTTTTAGTTAATAATAATAATATATCTAATATTTTAATTTATAATAATGATTATGTTTTAGATAATAATTTAATGTTTGATAATGATTTTATACCTATTTATATATGTTTTTTAAAATCTTGTAATTATATTTATTTAGCAAGTAATAATGAAATTCGAATTTATAATTGTAATGGTGAGTATATTAATAAAAATTTAATTATATCTGGTATTTCTAATTTTGGTAGTGATGGTAATACTTTATATTATGAAATATCTGATAATAAATATTTAATTAGTGAAGATTTATTAAATATTAAAAATTATACATTAAATAATTATAGTTTTATAAATTATCCTTATTATTGGGATAATACAAAAGGATTATATAATAAAAATATGGGTGAATTTTATAAGTCTTGGAATTATCATAATAGTGATTTTGTTTATAGTAATGTAAGATGTATATATGAAGATCATTTAGGTAGAATATGGATTGGTGGTAATGGTTATGATACCGGATATAAAAATTGTGTAGTATTAGATAGTAATTTTAATATAATTAAATCTTGGGATTATCATAATAGTGATTTTGTTTATAGTAGTATTTTTTCAATATATGAAGATCATTTAGGTAGAATTTGGATTGGTGGAGCTGGTAATTCAGGAACTAAAATTTGTGTAGTATTAGATAGTAATTTTAATTTAATTAAATATTGGAATGGTTATACTAGTAATTTTGTTTATGATGAAATTTATTCAATTTATGAAGATCATTTAGGTAGAATGTGGATTGGTGGAGCTGGTAGTTCAGGAACTAAAATTTGTGTAGTATTAGATAGTAATTTTAATATAATAAAATTTTGGAAATGTTATGAAAGTAATTTTGTTTATGATGATATTCATTCAATTTACGAAGATCATTTAGGTAGAATATGGATTGGTGGATATAGTTCTTCAGGATATAAAAATTGTGTAGTATTAGATAGTAATTTTAATATAATTAAATATTGGAATTATCAGGATAGTAATAGTAATTTTGTTTATGGACAAATTATATCAATATATGAAGATCATTTAGGTAGAATGTGGATTGGTGGTGATAGTTCTTCAGGTCAAAAATATTGTGTAGTATTAGATAGTAATTTTAATTTAATTAAATATTGGAATTATCATAATAGTGATTTTGTTTATGGTTTTATTAATATAATATATGTAGATCATTTAGATAGAATTTGGATTGGTGGTTATGGTAGTTTACCAACTACAGAATCTGGAATAACTACATATTATAAATCTTGTGTAGTATTAGATAGTAATTTTAATTTAATTAAATCTTGGAATTATAATGATAGTAATAGTAATTTTGTTTATAGTATTATTTATTCAATATATGAAGATCATTTAGGTAGAATATGGGTTGGTGGATCTAGTAGTGAAGGATATAAAAGTTGTATTTGTTTTAATCAATTACCATATACTATAAAATATTGGACTTATCATGATAGTGATTTTGTTTATACTCATATTTATTCAATATATGAAGATCATTTAGGTAGAATATGGATTAGTGGAAGTAGTGATAGTATAAATAATAAAATTTGTGTAGTATTAGATAGTAATTTTAATATAATTAAATCTTGGAATTATGAGAATACTGATTTTGTTTATAATTATATTTATTCAATATATGAAGATCATTTAGGTAGAATTTGGATAGGTGGAAATAGTAATAATACAGATAATAAAATTTGTGTAGTATTAGATAGTAATTTTAATATAATTAAATCTTGGAATTATCATGATAGTGATTTTATTTATAATGAAGTATACTGTATATATGAAGATCATTTAGGTAGAATTTGGATTGGTGGATATAATGATTATTATGATAAAAAAATTTGTGTAGTATTAGATAGTAATTTTAATTTAATTAAATCTTGGGATGATACTGATGATACTGATTTTATTTATGATAATGTAAGATGTATATATGAAGATCATTTAGGAAGAATTTGGATAGGTGGTGGTAATAATTCAAGTTATAAAAATTGTGTAGTATTAGATAGTAATTTTAATATAATTAAATCTTGGGATTATAATAATAGTGATTTTGTTTATAAAACTATTTTTTCAATATATGAAGATCATTTAGGTAGAATTTGGATAGGTGGTAGTAGTGCATCAGGATATAAAAATTGTGTAGTATTAGATACTAATTTTAATTTAATTAAATCTTGGAATTATAATGATAGTAATAGTGATTTTATTTATGATAATGTAAGATGTATATATGAAGATCATTTAGGTAGAATATGGATTGGTGGATATTATATGGATACAGGATATAAAAATTGTGTGGTTTTAGATAGTAATTTTAATTTAATTAAATCTTGGAATAGAGGTGATAGTGATTTTGTTTATTATTATATTTATTCAATATATGAAGATCATTTAGGTAAAATATGGCTTGGAGGATATGGCCCAAATAATAAAAATTGTGTAGTATTAGATAGTAATTTAAATATAACAAATATAAATGATAATAATCAATTAACTCCAACAAATTATTTAAGTGCTAATTATGGATATTTATATGATAATACAACAGATTCAAATATATATTATAATACAAAATCAAAAACAATAAATACATTACCAGTTAATAAACAATTAACTAATAATAATCCTACATCTATTATAAATATTAATAATACATATAATAATAATAAAATACAATATATATATTCATCAAATACAATTAAAATAAATACAATAAATACTGATATAATAAATAATAATACATCAATAATAACATTAACAGATAAATTTAAATCTTCAAATTATATAAATAATATTTATAATATGTGTTCATGTGGTATAATATATAATGATTATATTATAATAGGATATCATGATAATAATCCTAATTTATATATATATGATAATTCATTAAATTTATTAAGTATGATATATGAAAGTGATGATTATGTAAATTCATTATGTATATATCAAACATATTTAATAGTTGGATATACAAAATCAATAAAATTTTATGATAAAAATTTTAATTGTATAGGAAGATTTACATTTAATAATACAATAAAATATATAAATAGTTCAAATGATTATTTATATATTGTAATGAATAATGAATATCATATATATAAATTTAATAATGAATTATTATTAATAGATAAAATAGAAAATAAAGATATATCTAAAATATTTATATGTAATAATAATGTATATTATTTAAAAATAATAAATTATCCTAAAACAAGATATATATTATATTTAAATGATAACATAATATATAATTTTAATGATTTATATGCAATAAATAATTATAAAAATACTTTATATGCATTAGATAAATCAACTGATTCAAATTATAATATAATTAAATTTACTGATAATAATTATAAAATAATATTAAATAGTTTAACATCTTTAGATATTAATAATAATTTATATTCAATGTTATTATTTACAGATAATAAAATATATTCTGCATGGACATCATCATATACAACTAATAATAATTCAACACAAACAACAATATATAAAAATATATTAATAACATTTGATTATACAACAACAGAAAATAATAAAATAATAGATATAATAGAAAAAAATATATTTACAAAAAATATATAAATATTTTAATATTTTAATATTTTATTTATTTAAATAAATAATATATATATTAATATTAATGAATCAAAGTTATATTGAAACAAATATATTAAAAACAATAAATATACAACCTTTTCAATCAGATAATAATAATAATGTTATAACAGATAAAATTTTTATTAATGATAAAATAATACAAAATCAACAAAATAATGTTTTATCTTATAATAATAATCAAATATTACCAAAAACAACAAAATCAATAATTAATGAATCAGATACAACAAATATTATTATTAATAATTTAAAAAATAAATTATTAATACCTAATACAACTATGACAGTATTTAAATCATTATTACAAGATGATTTTAATAATATTTGGGTTTTATTAACTAATAATAATAATACAATTGCAGAAATTTTAATATATAATAGTGATTTAGTATATATTAATAAATTAATATTTAATAATGATTTTATACCTTTATATATGTGTTATTTTAATGGATTTATTTTTTTATCATCATTAAATGAAATAAAAAGATATAATATGAATTTTGAATTTGATAATTTAAATTATATAAGTAATAATAATATATTAAATATTATTTATAATGGATTTAATTTATATATAAAATATGAAAATTCAAATATAAAAATTAATGAAAATTTTGATATTTTAGAAGAATATAATTTACCTATATTAGAAAAAACATATGATTATAATTTTGATTTAACAAATGGATTATCTATAAAATCTACAAATTTAGCATTAGATTATAATTATATTATTAAAGATAATAATTTTATTCCAAATAAAATTAAAGAAGATAAAATAGGAAGAATTATTATAGGTGGAAAAAATGATACAACAGGAAATAAAAATTTAATTATATTTGATAAATTTTTTAATGAAATTAAAAGTTTTAATAATAATGATACTTTTATTATTAATAATAATACTGTTAATATGTTAACAAATATTAATGATATTTATATTGATCATAATAATTATTGTTGGGTTGTTGGTTATATAAATAATGCTGATAATTCATTATGTTTATTATTTGATGAAAATTTTAATTTAATTTATGTTAATGATCAATTATATACATTTTATGGTATTATGGAAGATCATTTAAATTATATTTGGATTTATGGTGCAAGTGATCCAAATGATTCAAATACTTATAATTGTATGATTTATAATAATAATAAACAAAATAATATATATTTTGAAAGTATTAAAACATTTTCAGGTGATATTAATAATAATCCTTTATTTTGTAATTACATTAAAAATATCAAAGAAATTTATTATAATTATAATTATTATTATATTTGTGATTTAATACAAATAGATATAGATAATAGTCCTAAATTATGTTGTATTTTAGATAGTTCATATAATCAAGTTAATTATTTTAATAATGAATATTTTTATAATATTTTAACTAATATTTTTGTTGATTCTAATAATAGAATTTGGTTTTGTGGTGCATCTAATTTAAATAATTATTATATTTGTATGGTTATTAATAATATTTTAGATATTAATAATAGTATATTATATCATTGGGATTATGGAACATCTAATTTTGTTCATGTTATAGTTGGAATTAATGAAGATAAATATGGTAATATTTATTTATATGATTCATCAAGTTCTAGTGGTATAATATTAAGTATTGTAGATGGTAAAAATTATAATACTATTAAAAATATATCATATAATGAATCTATTGATTCAATAGTGTTTTTTAGTCATATAAACGATGTTTATAATGATAGTTTAAATAGAATGTGGTTGGTAGGTGATAATTCTAATGATAATGTTAATATTATGGTTTATAATAATTGCCCTTATATTTTTAAATATTGGAATTTTCAAGATCGTAATTTTGTTTATAATTATATTAATACAATATATGAAGATCATTTAGGTAGAATATGGATTGGTGGATTTAGTAATACAACAGGAAATAAAAGTTGTGTAGTATTAGATAGTAATTTTAATATAATTAAATCTTGGAATTATCATGATAGTAATAGTGATTTTGTTTATAATTATATTTATTCAATATATGAAGATCATTTAGGTAGAATTTGGATTGGTGGAGATGGTGATTCAGGATATAAAAATTGTGTAGTATTAGATAGTAATTTTAATATAATTAAATCTTGGAATTATTCTGATAGAACTAGTAATTTTGTTTATGGACAAATTAAATCAATATATGAAGATCATTTAGGTAGAATTTGGATTGGTGGAACTAGTAGTACAGGATATAAAAATTGTGTAGTATTAGATAGTAATTTTAATTTAATTAAATTTTGGAATTATAATAATAGTGATTTTGTTAATTATCATATTAATACAATATATGAAGATCATTTAAGTAGAATATGGGTTGGTGGATCTGGTACTACAGGAAATAAAAGTTGTGTAGTATTAGATAGTAATTTTAATTTAATTAAATCTTGGAATTATAATAATAGTGATTTTGTTTATACTTATGTTTCTTCAATATATGAAGATTATTTAGGTAGAATTTGGATTGGTGGTAATGGTAGTACAGGATATAAAAATTGTGTAGTATTAGATAGTAATTTTAATATAATTAAATCTTGGAATTATCATGATAGTAATAGTGATTTTGTTTATAGTGAAATTGATTCAATATATGAAGATCATTTAGGTAGAATATGGATTGGTGGTTATGGTGATTCAGGATATAAAAGTTGTGTTGTTTTAGATAGTAATTTTAATTTAATTAAATATTGGAATTATCAAGATAGTGATTTTGTTTATTATTATATTAATACAATATATGAAGATCATTTAGGTAGAATTTGGATTGGTGGAGATGGTAATACAGGATATAAAATATGTGTAGTATTAGATAGTAATTTAAATATTATTAATACATATAATTATAATAATATTAATATATCATCAATAAATAAATTATCAAATAAATTATTAGGTGATATTTATGATAATAATATTATAAAATATTATTCATTATATCCTAAATTATTAAATAATATAATATCATCACCTACAATATTATCAACAGATTTAAATAATTCATCAATTATAAATAATAATACAAATTATATAAATAATTCATTAAATTATACTTATGATAATAATAATATTAAATCATCAATTGTAAAAAGTGATATTATTATTTATAATGAATCAACAATAAATAATAAATTTAAATTATCAAATATATCAAATGATATTATAAATAATAACATTTATTATAATGTATCTTGTTATGTAAATTTTAATGATTTCTTAATTATAGGATATAATGATAAACAACCTAATATATTAATATATGATAAAAATTTAAATATAATAGGTTCGATATATAATAGTAATGATAATGTTAATTCAATGTGTTTATATAAAGATTATTTATTAGTTGGATTTAATAATGAATTAAGAATTTATAATAAAAATTTAAATTGTATTTGTTATAAAAGATTAAAAAATATAAAATATATTAATAATTTAAATAATAATATATATATTATTCAAAATAATCAAATAAATATTTATAATATAATAAATAATAAATTAATATTAATTAAAGAAAATATTATAAAAAATAAAAATACTTATTATTTATTAAAATTATTAGTTAATAATAATAATATTTATTGTTTATCTATAAATAATTATAATAATGAATATTTATTATTTAATGTTTATAATAATGATAAATTATATTTTAATAATTTATTATCAATTAATACATTTAATAATAAATTATATTTATTAGTAGGAGATAATATTATATCTAATTCTGATAAAGATTATTATAAAGGAATAACATTATATACATTAAATAATAAATTAATAAAAAATGAATTATATAATAATTCAACTATAGAAATATTATATAATATAATATTATATTCAATAATGTTATTAAATGATAATACATTAAAAATAATATTTAATGATAATCAACAAACATTTTATATTATAAATTTTAATATAACATCAATTATATTAAATAATACAGTTGATATCTATATTAATAATGGAATATTATATATAAAAAATAATTTAACTAATGAAACAAAAATATTATATTTATAAATAAATAAAAATTATTTTATTTAAATAAAATAATAAAAAAATCAATAAATGTATTTTGTATAATATTATTAATTAACTAAAATTTATTATTTTTTATTATTTTTTAATTTATTTAATTCTATTTTTAATTCATTTATTTCTTTATCTTTTAATTCTAATTGATTTTTTAATTCATTTAAATCTTTTAATTTTATTAATATTATTTCTTCATCTTTATTACTTTCATTTTTATCTTCATTATAATTAGTTTTAATATAATTTATAAATGTTATTATTTTATAAATAAATATATCATATTCATTAATATAATTTGTCATTATATTATTAAAAGTATTTAATTTATTTTTTGTAAGTTTTATATTATCATTTGTTAAATGGATATTATTATAATATTCTTTATAATGATTATATGATATATTAATATTACTTATTATATTATTAATTGTTAATTGATAATTAAATAATTTAGTTAAATAATTATTATGTTTTTTAATTAATTTATCAAAATTTAATTTATTTGAATCTAAAATAAAATTATAAAAATTATTATCAATAATTCCTTTTATAATTAATTCATAAATTATTATATATAATAAATATGATGTTATATTATTATCATTAAATAAAATTTCATCTTTATAATTATTTAATAATAATAATTTATTCAATAAATTATAATTATTTAAATTATTATCAATAATATTAAAATCTAAATTATCTTTTGATAACTTAAAATTTATATAATTATATTCTTTTATAATATTATTTATATTATCTTCTTGATTTATTAAATCTTCATCTTTATTATATACTTGATAATAATTAATAATAGGTTTTAATAAATTATTATTATCAATAGATTTAATAAATATAAAATTAGAATTAATAAATTCATAATCATTATCTGATAAATAATATTCAATATTTAAATTAATAAATTTATAAGAATTAATAAAATCAATTAAAGAATAAAAAATATAATTTTCTAATAAATGAATATTTAATTTAATATTAATATTATAATTATTTTTTAATATAATCCAATTAGATTCATTTAATGTAAAATTATGAATATCTTTTTTATTAATATTTAAATTATATGAATTAATTGTAATATCTTTAATAAAATTCAAATAATCATTATCATTAAAATTATCAAAAAAATTATCAATTTTATTATTATTTAATAAATTTGGATAATTATATTTTAAATATTTTCTATTTAATTTCTTAAATTTTAAATTATTATTAATAAATTCAATTAAATTATTTTTATAAGTTAATTTATATTTTTTATTCAAAAATATATTTTCTTTTTTAAAAATATTTAATTTTTGTATTTCATAAATATCATAAATAAATGACAATAAATATTGTAAATTATAATATTCCATTAATATTTTTATATTTAATATTTTTAATATAATATTAAATAAATTTTTATTAATTTAAATTAATAAAAATAAATATATTTATTTTTTACTATTTAATTCTTCTTGTTGTTTTTCTTGTTTTTTTCTTTGGTAATATTCTTTTTTCTGTTTTAATTGTTGTTCTCTATGTTCTTGATAATATTGTCTTCCTTTTTCTTTTAATATTTCTTTATTATCTTGATAATATAATTTATGTTGTTGTAATGCTTTTTGATATTGTTTTTTCTTTTTTTCATCATTTAAAAATATATAATTATATATTTCTTCATTATTTTTAATAAAATTTTGTATAATATCTTTATTATTATCTAACATATATTTATTAATTATTTTTTTTACAAAAACTTTTTTATAAATTAATGATAAATCATCACTAGATATAATATAATTTAATAACTCAATTATATTTTCATTACTTAATGACATTTTATTATATATATTTTTTTATATTATATTTTTTATAATATAATATTAAATTAATTTTTATTTCATAGAATTAATAATTTCTTTTAATTTTATATTTTCTTCTTTAATATTATTAATATCTTCTTTCTTTTTATTATATTTTTGTTTTTGTTTTTCACAAATTTTTTCTTTATGTTCTTGATAATATTTCTTTTTTTCATCTTTATTTTTTTCATAATATTTTTTTGATTTTTCTTTTGTATTAACAAATAAATATTCATATATTTCTTTATAATTATTGTTTAATAAATTTTTTATTTCTTCTTTATTATCATCAGTTAAATATTTAGATAAATATGTTTTTAATATTACTTTTTTATACATCATTGATAAATTACTTTCTAAGAAAAATAATATTGTTTCTATAATAAATTCATTATGTGATGACATTTTTTATATTTTATTATTTATATTATATTTTTATTTTATTTTTTTATTTTTATGTATTAATTATATAAATATAAAATATTTTTTATTTATATAAATTAAAAATATTTTTTAAATATAAAATTAAAAAGTATAATATGCAATATATATCAAAAGAAGAAAAAGATTATATAAATTCTTATACAAAAAATAATATTTATATGTTAAATGGTTTATATAATGGAAATAATATATTTAATAGTAATTATTTTAAATATATAACAAATACATTAAAATTATTTAATATAATATCATCTAATATATCAAAATTAGATAAAATACCTACATTAGATGTAAATAATTATAATAATAATAAATATCCTTTTTGTAATAATACAACAATGATTATAGATAGACATAAAAAAGAAGATTTAATAAAATTTGTAATTGATATTGATATTAAATATGATGAAAATCATTTAAATATTAATAAATTTAAATCATTAGAAGAAATAAATTTCGACGAATTATATAAAGATATACCTAAATATATTGAAGAAATTATTGAAGAATATTTTGATTATAATATTGATAATATTGATGATGAATATATTGATTATATATTAAAATATGATGAAATATTATTATATAATAATACATTAAATCAATATAATTATATTTGGTGTAATAAAATTAATAATAATACAAATGTACATTTATATTATCCTTTTATTTTTGTAAATCAAAATCAATATAAATTTATTATTAATAAATTAGTTGTTAAGTTAAATTCTATTTATAAAGATTTTATTTGGTATTATGTTATTGATTATAGAATGAAATCTTGTGGATTTAGATTATTATATTGTAATAAACCTTATTATGTTAATAGTTATAATGATAAAACAAAAACAAATACATTAATTGATATGAAAATACCACATAAACCAAATTATTATTTAATAAATTATGATAAATCAACAATAAAATTAAATGAAGATGATAAAATACATCATTTATTTATAACATCAATGCAAACCAAATATAAAAAAGAAACTATTACAATTAAAAATAAATATATTAATTATTTTAATGATTATGAATTTTATAACCCTAATATTAATAAAAATAATGAAAATAAAAATAAAAATAATAATAAAAATAAAAAAACTAATAATATTAATAAAATTAAAATCAATACAACACAAAATGAAATTAATAATATAAAAAATGTTAATATAACTCCAGAATTAAAAAAAGTATTTAATTTATTAAAAATACATAGATTAGATGAATTTAATTTATGGACTGAAATTATATTTTTATGTCATACATATAATTTATATGAATTTTGTATTGAATTATCAAAAAAATCAAGTAATTATGATGAATTTTCAATTAATAAAATTAATGAAATATTTTTAGTTAATAATTTTGAAGAAAAACATTTTAATAGTTTATTTTTTTTGATAAGGCAAGATTATAATATATCTAGACAAGAACAATATAATTTTTTGAAAAATAAAAATATTAATATTGATTTATTAAATAAAGAATTATTAAGTTTTAAATGTAATTATAAAATATTAGATAATATAAAAGATGATATTATTATTGATGATTTAATTAAATTAAATATTAAAGATAATATTATTAATAATAAAAATTTTAATTATTATGAAGTAGAAAATGAATTTATTAATGATAATGATTTTGATTATATTAAAAATTATAATAATATATGTTTAATATCACCTGTTGGAACCAGGAGGTAAAACCTCCTGCTTGAAGGAGTGCCTGCACTCCTTGAACTGGTAAAACTACAACTATTAAAAAATTAATTCAATATTGGAATAATAAACATATTAATAATTTAAAAAATAATTTTAATAATATTGATAATAATTTATTGAATTTAAATATATTATGTATTTCATCATTAATTTCATTAGGTGATAAATTATGTAATGATTTAAAAAAGTTTAATATTGTTAATTATAAAGATATTAAACCTTATCAATATAATAATTATGATAATTTAAATATATCTTTAGAACAATTATATTTTTTAAATAATAAATATGATATAATTATTATTGATGAGATTACATCATTTATTTCTAGATTTTTAAGTAAGACAAATAATAATATTTCTAGTAATTATTATAATTTAATAAATTTATTTAAAAATTGTAATCATATAATATTTTGTGATGCTTTATTTTGTGAAGATACATATTTATTAACTTCAAAATTATTTAATTGTAATAATATGAAAAGTTTATTTTATTATAATAAATTTAAAAAATGTAGTAATAAAATTATTAATAATTATTTATATAATAAAGGATTTAATGATTTAAATAATATTATTTCTTTTATTGATAAATTTAATATTAATGATAAAATAATTAATAATGAAAGTATTTTAATATGTTCTGATAGTATTAAAATTAGTAATTTAATTTATAATTATTTTATTGATAACTATAAAGATAAAGATAATTATTTTGAATTAATTACAAAGAATAAATATAATAAAGAATTTGTTAATAATTGTAATAATACATTTATTAATAAATGTGTAATTTATTCACCTAAAATTACTTATGGTATTGATATTCAAATTGATTATAATGAAATTTATGTAATATATAAAGGTAAAAGTATTAATTCGTATTTAATGCTTCAACAAATTTCAAGAAGTAGAAAATGTAAAAATATTAATATATTATCATTATTTAATAATTCTAATAATGATATATTAGAATTTAAATATTTTAAAGAAAATTATATTAATAATATTAAAAATAATAATGATAAAGTTTATGAATTATTAAATAATCATAATGTTATTAATAATATTGATATTTTATTTAATATGAATAATATTTTAAATAATAGATATAAAGATATTATAGATTTTTTAAATATTGTTATACATAATAAGTATAATAATTATATTACAAATAATAATAAATTACATTGTTTAAAATTATTATCAGAATATCAAGGATATAATATTAATTATTTTAATTTTAATGATTTAAAAGATTATAATATTAATGATAAAAAATATTTAGATATTAATAATTATGATAATATTAAAATATTAGAAGAAATTAAATTAGATAAAAATTATGAATTATGTAATAATGAATTAAAATTATATTTAAATGAATTAATTAAAGATAAAAAGAATATAAATAGAATATTACATAGCAGATATTTATTTATTTATGATTTTAATAAGATAGAAAATATATTTAAAAATAATAATGAAGATATTATTAAAATTATAAATAATAATGGAAATAATTTAAAATATGTTTATCAAATATTAATTAATTTAAATAAAAATTTAGGAATTAATAAATTTGAATTATTAAAAGAATATAATAAAAATAATAAGGATAAATTAATTAAATTTATTAATAATAATAAAGAAAATATTGAAAAATTATATTTATCTAAAATGAATGGTAAAACTAATAATAAATTAAAAAATAAATCTTTTGATAATTTATTAAAAGAAATTAATAATGATAAAATGAATAAAAAATTTAATATGATTAATGGATTATATTTATTTAATCAATTTATATTAAGTTGTTATAAATATATTGATAATAATTTAATTAATAGTAAGGAAGATAAATTTACTATTAATAAAATTAGATATAATAAACAATTATCATTTAATAATACTTATATAAATAATATGAAAGATATTTATAATATAACTAAAAATAATAATATAGTTATTAAATTTTAATTCAATTTATATATTTTTAATTAATTAATATATATTTTATAAAAAGAGTCGGATTTAGGATAAAATATTATAAAATTTTTTCCTAAATCCGACCTTTTTTGTAAAAGTATATTTACTAATAATATTTTTATTAATTTAAATTAATAAAAGTATATATAATTAATTTTATTTAATTAAAATTATAAATAATAATAATTTATATAATATTTATCAAATATTAATTAATTTAAATAAAACATTTAATATTAATAAATTTGAATTATTAGAAGAATATAATAAAGATAATTTAATTAATTTTATTACTAATAATAAAGAAAATATTAATAAATTATATATTTCAAAAGATAATAATAAAGATAAATTAAAAAATAAATCTTTTAATAATTTATTAAAAGAAGTTAATTATGATAAAATGAATAGAAAATTTAAATGTATTAATGAATTATATTTATTTATTTATTTTATAAAAAATAATAATATTAATAAAATAAAATTTATTAATTAAAAAGTAAATATTATAAAAAAAATAAAAAAATGTAAATTCAATTAATAATTAAATCTACATAATAAATTTCTCTTTCTAGGTTTATAATATTTATTTTTAATCATAATATAAATGATATTATCATTTATTGAATCAATAAATAATCTATTTATATCATAAAAAGCCCTACTATTAAGTTTTTTAATAACTTTTTTAATTATTAAATTATAATCATGACTAAACATTTGAATAACTTTTTTAGAATTAAAAACATTTCTAGAAAATTTTAATTTATTATTCCAAGACATATTTATATATTTATTAATTATTTTTATTATAATTAATCAATTATTATATTATTTCAATTTTTATTAATAAAAATATTTTAATAATTTCTGTATTAATAGAATTAATAATATTTTTATGATATTTTTTATTAATATCCATTAAATAAGGATATAAATAATCAATAATATCTTTTTAAAAATTATATTTTTTATAAATATTAAAAATATTATTAAAAATATTCAAATAATAATTATTTTCTTTTTTAGAATGATTAACATTATTATTATTTAAATTTTTACTATTACCCTTTTTAAAATAAAAATATCCAAAATTATATAAATTACTATAAGGATTTAGATTTTTTAGAAAAATTAAATATAAATCTCAAAGATTTAAAATATTTATTATAAATATTATTATTAGGAAATTCAATTAATATATTATTAGGTAAATTAATTCATTATATGTTTTTTATTCTATTATTATAATTTTCAATATTATCTAATAATAATAATTGATTTGTTGACATATATTTATTGTGTGTAAATTATTTTATTAAAAAAATGAATATTTTATATTAATTATTATTTTATAATAAATGAAAATTAAAAAAATTTATTGTTTAAATAATATAAATAAACGTAATCATAATAATCATATTAAAAATAATATAATTGAAAATAATTTAATTAATAATAATAAAATAAATTATAATGAGATAGATTATTTTGATGATGATATAAAATATTATTTATATAATTATAAAAATTATAATAGAACAAATAATTTAATAAATTTA
>Ga0247611_10003461_pt1 | contig 23395 bp, 18 predicted proteins | sample 177DNAGHGhighgp2_FD_192422 | JGI IMG/M metagenome (GOLD analysis project Ga0247611, IMG submission 192422) | Sheep rumen microbial communities from Palmerston North, Manawatu-Wanganui, New Zealand - 1770 DNA GHGhigh gp2 | ecosystem: Host-associated > Mammals > Digestive system > Stomach > Rumen... | reverse complement strand
TAACATTTCGAACTCTTCCTTTGTCATGGTTTTGTAACAGTTTTATACGTGTGCATTATTGCGACCGCAAAAATACCGCACGACTACAACCCCTACAACGTGTATTTCTCCGTATGCTTACCAAGCAGCTGTAGCCGCACTAATCACAATCCCGGGAACATTTTCCAATTGGTGCGCACATGATTCAAGTGTGGCACCCGTAGTAAGCACGTCATCGATAAGGAGGACGTGCTTTCCAATTAATTCGTCCGCAAACCGCACCTCAAAGATGTCTTTCACATTTTTGAAGCGTTCTTCGGCGGTTTTGTGGGTTTGTGTTTCGGTATAAATGCCTCTAACGAGGTATTTGTCACCGATGGCAATACCTGTCACCTCATGGATGCCTTGGGCAATCATCAGGCTCTGATTGTAGCCACGTTGCTTCTCGCGCTTGGGATGCAATGGTACAGGAATCAAATAGTCAATGCCTTGAAACAAAGGTGCGTCTTTGATGGTTTCACCTAATTGTTGGCCAAGAAAAATACCTGCTTCCTTGTTGCCTTTGTATTTCAGCTCGTGGATGAGGTGTTGCACCTTGCCCGACTTGGCGAAAAAGAAACAAGATGTCACAGCGTGAAACTTGACCCTTCCATAGAAACTTTGAGCCAATGGGTTCTCGGGGTTCAATTCATAGCCTGTCTTTGGCAATAAGTAGCGGCATTTCAGACATACAGTCTCCTCATCCTTGAGCAATGGTTCGCCGCAGGCCGCACATACACGCGGATAGAATAGGTTGATAATGCTATCGAGCCAGTCACGGAAGGTCATGATGGAATGTTTTATTGTCCAAAACGGATGTATTTTTTCCTTGGAACCATTGGCTTGATTTTACCTACTCTGTTTACTGTGTCAAGTTCATTTTTGTTTCTGTTGGTTTCGGCAGCTTCATCGAGTTCATACAATTTATAATCGATGGCGAAGTCCAAGGAGTCGGGAAGGAGTTCGTCGGTGCGACCTTGCTCGCGCAATACTTCATTATACATGCGCCTGTTGCTGAGTAGTTTAGCTTGTCGGCGGGCTGAAGCGTTGTATTTATCGTAAAGGTATTGTATCGGGCTCGCAGTGACAGTGACCATGCCTTTGCCCGCTGGGGTACGGCTCAGCCAGAGTTCGTCAAGGTCTTCATAAAGTCGTGCAATTTCGCCAGGCATCTTGACGCTTGGCATAGTGATCAGTATTTCCTTGAAAGTCTCATAGTTGCTGAAAGGCAGTACGGTGACCTCTCTCAGAGTGATGACCTCTGGAAGAAGACGGATAACGAGCGTGTCGGAGCTGGTGAGGGTTGAATCGATGGCAATCAACCGCCTTGAATAGCCCACACAACTCACCCAAAGCGTGTCGGTTTGCCTTGCTTGGATGTGAAACTTGCCCTGTTGGTTAGTGATTGTGCCGCAATGTGCCATCTTGCTGATAACATGAGTGTTGCGTATAGGACGCAAGCTGTCGGCAGTGACTACATAACCATAGAAATCTATGCGCTTGTGTTCCTTTTCCTCAGTTTGGGCATAGGTGACACAATACAAAAAAAGTATTGCCAATATGAGAAGTTGACGTTTCACTCAAATATAAACAGGTTATTATGGTATAATTAACGTTGGGTTGGTAGTTTTATTTTTGAAAAACACAAGTATTACTCTCCTAATACTCTTTCAATTTCTTTCAGAAGCGCTTCGCTTTCAAGGTTACGGGCGACAATCATACCGTCCTTGATAAGGGCGTTCTGAGGGATGAAAGCGATGGCATAAAGAGCACCAGCGGCATTGCCCCAACCTTGAAGATCGGATACGTGAGTCCACGTAAGACCGTCTTTTTCGATGGCGGCAAGCCAGGCTTCCTTGTTGGTGTCGAATGACACACCAAGAATGTCAAAACCTTGGTCATGATATTTCTGATAAGCAGTCACCACATTGGGGTTTTCCTTGCGGCAGTCGGGGCACCACGAAGCCCAGAAGTCGATGAGCAAGAGTTTGCCTTGGGCAAGTTGGCTGAGCGTTATGGGGTTACCTTCTGCATCGTTTTGCGTGAAGTCAATCATCGGTTGACCAGCTTGTACACGTTCCTGTTTCTCTACATATTCCTCAGCCAGTTTCAGGTTAGCGTTATTGAGCGTGCTGTCAGCATGGTGGATGTTGTCAATCATCGTGCGCAATTCGCAGGGACCAAAAGCCCATTTGTAGCGGTACATCACATAATGGGCCACAGGGTCGGTGGGGTTTTCCCAAACGTAGTCGAAGCAATGCATCTTCAATATCTCGTCCTTATCGGCTTGACTCATGGTGGTGTCAGCCTCCAGTTTGGCCTCAAGATCGTTGTAGCTATTTGTGAAAGCATCAAGTCGGGCTTGCGATTCAGAGCCTTTCACCAAGATAGCATTAGGATTCTGGGCATCTCCTTCTAAAGTCACCTCCACATTATCGGTAAAGAAAGAGAAAGGTCGGCGCCAGCCTTGTAGCATGATGCCATACATCTCGTTGTTGTCGCAGACAGGGGTGTTGAACACGGCGTCCCAGTTCTCAATGACTGCTGAATCAAGCACTTGTCCGTCTTTTTGCAGGTAGATAGTCTTGCCATCGGCATTAGCGAGGTTCACATTGACCTTAAAGGTCTTGGTCTCTGGCTTTGGTGTGCAAGCGAAAAGCCCAAGAGCAAGTGCAGCTAATAGTATGAGTTTTGTTTTCATAGTGTAAGTATTTAATTCAGAATGTAGAATGCAGAATGTAGAATTATCATTATTTCGATATTCATCATTCTGCATTCTTAATTCTGCATTCTTAATTCTACATTCTTAATTCTGCATTTATCATCATTTCAGAATTTCAACAAGTTTAGCCTCCAAGTCTTCGTCTCTCAACCCTTTAGCCACCATAGTGCCGTTCTGGTCGAAGAGGAAGTTGGACGGAATATAATAAATCATGTAAAGTTCGCTGGCTTTGTTCTCGCTGTCGCGCACCTGTGTCCAGGGCAGTTGGTCTTCTTCAACAGCTTTCAGCCAGTCTTCTTCGTCTTGGTCGACACTGACACCGATGACGTCAAAGCCAAGTTCGTGGAACTGCTCGTAGGCGGCTTTTACGACAGGATTCTCGTGACGGCAGGGACCGCACCACGAAGCCCAGAAATCGACCAAAGTGAGCTTGTTTTGACCAATCTTTTCCGAGAGGGTGACATTCTCTCCGTCTTTGGTTTGCAGGGTGAAGTCGATGAAAGGCTGTCCCACTTCGAGGCGTTCCTGCTTGGCGATGTAGTCGTTGAGGTGGTCGCGGTAGATGGATTCGGTGGTGAAGCCAGCCATCAGTTCTTTCAATTGGTCAATCGGATAATCCTGTTTCACACCATCGAGGATGTAATGGGTGACGAAGCTTTCAGGATGAGCCTTGATGTAATCGTCGCGGAAGCTGTCTTGTTGCTCCATTAAAGCGGTGCCTACTTTATTGAGCGAATCCATCAAGATGGAGTCGTTGTCGGAGAAGGCTTGTTGCATGACGGCATAGAGCTCTTTAATTTGAGCATCGAAAGCATCTAATTGGTCGTTGTAGGCATCCAATTCCGCTTGCGTCTCTGAAGCCATTATTTCCACGGCTTGAGGGTTGTTCATGTCGCCCACGAAGGTGACATCCTTGTTGTCGGCAAAGAAAGGCATGGAACCCCTTTTTCCTTTGATTTTCAGTGCATAAAGCACTTGAGGATTGTCGATGGGAGCAGTCAGTACAGCTTGGTCGTTAACGATGACGGCCGAGTCGATAATGACAGGGACGTTTTCGACATACTTTTGAAGATAAACGGTTTTTTCGTTACCATTGATCAAGCTGACATTGACCTTGAAGTCTTTCGCTTTGTTGTTGCAGGCACTCAAACCGAGTGCAAATGCTAATAGAAATAGTACGTTTTTTTTCATTGTTAATCAGGAGTTTATATGATTATCATTCTCTTCTTTTTTCGGTTTTAAAGATGAATAGGATCATCATGATGAGGAAAATGGAAACGGGAACACTCAGCAGGATGCGCAACATGACTTGACCGATGAGCCGGAAACTGAATGATTCAAGAAAAAACAGTGCAAGATGATGGATGAATACCATACAGAGTGCATAACGGAAAAACCAAATGCCACCTAATTGGCCAAGGTTGGGCTCTGTGATGTTCTCGAATTTTTGGTTGCCCGAAACGAGCTTGATGATGGACGGTCGGCAGAATGCCATCAATGTGGTGGCTCCGGCATGAAGTCCAAGTGTGCCCGTGAACAAATCGACAGTCAGGCCTAAGGCAAAACCTAAAACCAAGAGTTGCCATTTTGGCGTGCTGAAGGGTAGCAACATTATGAAAATCATGTAGATATAAGGATGTACATAGCCACCTAAACGAATGTGGTTGATGACCAGTACCTGAAGGAGTACGAGCACAACGAAACGAATGATTTGGAGCGCTGTTTTATTCATTTTGTTTGAATTTGGCTTTGAGCGAGTCGAGCTCGGGTTTGTGCAGGTTTTTGATTACATAGACGTGTCTTAAAGTGGCGAAGTCGGTGGCAAACCGAATCTTGGCTTTGTTCAATGCATCAATGGCAGTAGGGTAAAATTCTTCAATTGTACCCACCATGAGGTCTTCAGGGAAGATATAGGAATGAGAACTGGTGAGAATGGTATCGCCTGGGTTCAAGACGATGTGAGTGGGGATGTCTTCCACCATACCATAACGGTAGTTGTTGGTTCCCCATTTCAAACTGGCAAGTTCTTGGCTCTCTTTGATGCGCACACCGACCAACGATTTGCTGTGCAACAGGCTCATAATGGAGGCATAATGTCGACTCACATCGGTCACAACACCCACGATGCCCTCGGAAGAAATCACGCTCATATCACGTTCAATGCCATCTAACGCACCTTTATTAATAATGATGTAGTTGTTGGCTTGGTTGATGCTATTGTTGACAACTTGTGCAGGGATGTATTTGTATAATGTATCTCCTTGGCTGATGTTGTAAGTACAGGATGTAGTGTCATACATGATAGACAGCTTTTGCCTGAGCATGGCGTTTTCTTCGGCCAGTTGTTCGTTGGTGCTGTTGAGGCTGAAATAATAGCTTATTTCGCTGTTCCATTCGTAAATTTTGCCTACGACATCATTAGTGGTGTTCACCATGCGGTTGCGATGAAAACGCTGGCTGTTGGCAAGCAAAAGAATAGAAATCACCTCGAGCAGGATGAACAAGATGACGAAGTGATGCTTGATGATAAAACGCCGCAGGTTGTACATAGATGTTTTAATGCTGAGTGCAGAATGTTGAATGCAGAATGAAGAGAAACTTGTCGTTGCATTGCAACATTCTTCATCCTGCATTTATAATTCAGCATTTATTTGATCAGGAATGTAAAGCGGTCGAAGTTCTTCAAGGCGATGCCAGTACCACGGGCCACAGCACGGAGCGGGTCTTCAGCCACATGGATAGGCAACTTGGTCTTGGCATTGAGACGTCTGTCCAAACCACGCAGCAAGGCACCACCTCCAGTGAGGTAGATACCCGTGCGGTAGATATCAGCCGACAATTCGGGTGGAGTCTGCTCCAAAGCATTCAGCACAGCCGTTTCAATCTTCATGATGCTCTTGTCCAAGCAGTGGGCGATTTCAGCGTAGTTCACCTTGATCTCTTTTGGGATACCCGTCAGCATGTCGCGGCCTTGAACGGCGTAGTCATCGGGCGGGTTGTCAAGCTGCGGGATGGCGGCACCGACTTCAATCTTGATGCGTTCGGCGGTGCGCTCACCCACGATGATGTTGTGTTGCTTGCGCATGTATTCTTCGATGTCGGCGGTAAAGTCGTCGCCAGCGATGCGGATGGACTTGTTGTTGACGATGCCACCCAAGGCGATGACGGCGATTTCGGAGGTACCGCCACCGATGTCGATAATCATGTTACCTGTTGGTTCAAGCACGTCGATACCAATACCGATGGCAGCAGCCATAGGCTCATGAATCAGACGCACTTCCTTCGCACCAGCTTGCTCAGCCGAGTCCTTCACAGCGCGTTCCTCCACTTCGGTGATGCCCGAAGGGATGCAGATGACCATCTTCAAGCTGGGTGGGAACAAGGTGTTCTTGAAATTGATCATCTTAATCATCTCGCGCATCATGTATTCGGCCGCTTGGAAGTCAGCGATGACACCATCGCGCAACGGGCGGATGGTCTTGATGTTCTCGTGTGTCTTACCATGCATCATCATGGCGCGTTTGCCGACGGCGATGATTTTCTTCGTGTCACGCTGCAAGGCCACGATGGAGGGCTCGTCAACGACTACTTTGTCGTTGTATATGATAATCGTATTGGCCGTACCAAGGTCAATGGCGATTTCTTTGTTTAGGAATGAAAATGCTCCCATAATCTTCAGTTGTTAGTTGTCAGTTGTTTATTTATCTTCAGTTAATTAATGTCAATGTCTAAAATGTCTATATCCGGTAAACACCATGCTGATGCCGTTTTCGTTGCAGCAGTCGATGGATTCTTGGTCGCGCACTGAGCCGCCGGGCTGCACAATGGCAGTGATACCCGCTTCGTGTGCCAGCTCGACGCAATCTTTGAAGGGGAAGAAGGCATCGGAGGCTAACACGGCTCCCTTCAGGTCAAAGTCGAATGAACGGGCCTTCTCAATCGCTTGGCTCAAGGCATCCACACGCGAGGTCTGCCCAATGCCCGAGGCGCAGAGTTGCCTGCCTTTGGCAAGGACGATGGCATTACTACGGCTGTGTTTCACAATCTTGTTGGCGAAAATCATGTCTTCCACCTCGTCGGTCATAGGTGCCTTGGTGGTGATGACCTTGAAGTCGTCAGCGGTCTCGGTATGAAGGTCTCGGTCTTGAACGAGATAGCCGTTCAAAGCGGTTTTCACGGTTTGAAGCCTATATTGGTCAGCTTTCAGGCGCAACACCACGCGGTTCTTTTTTGAGAAGAGCAGGTCGAGCACACCGTCTTCATATTCAGGAGCCACGATGACTTCGATAAAGAGCTTGTTGATCTCCTCAGCAGCTTCAAGGTCAATGGGACGGTTGCATACCAACACCCCACCGAAAGCAGAGACAGGGTCGCCAGCCAAAGCGGCAAGATAAGCCTCTTTCACGGTTTTGCGGCAGGCGATGCCACAGGGATTGTTGTGCTTGAGGATGGCGAAGGTAGGCTCATCGAACTCGCGGATGAGGTTAAGGCCTGCGTCAAGGTCAAGCAAGTTGTTGTATGATAATTCCTTACCATGTAGCTTTTCAAACAGGGCATCCAAATCACCATAGAATATGCCTTTTTGATGTGGGTTTTCACCATAACGGAGGGTTGTGCCTTCCTCTTCACAAATGCGCAACGGCTTGTTGTCGTCATCTTTCGTGAACCAGTTCATGATGGCGCTGTCGTAGTGTGAGCTCACCCCAAAGGCGTAGGCGGCAAAACGGCGGCGGTTTTCAATGGAGGTTTCACCCTGTTGGTCTTTCAGCAATTGGATGAGTTCTCCATAATATTTCTGCGAGGGTACGATGAGCACCTCGTTGAAGTTTTTGGCTCCGGCACGGATGAGTGAGATGCCCCCGATGTCGATTTTCTCTATAATGGCAGACGGGTCTTCGGTCTTGGCCACGGTTTCCTCAAAGGGATAGAGGTCGACGATGACAAGGTCAAAAGGCGGGATGTCGTATTCCTGCATTTCCTTTAAATCCGACTCAAGTTGGGTGCGACCTAAGATGCCGCCAAACACTTTGGGATGCAAAGTCTTCACGCGACCGCCTAAGATGGACGGATAACCTGTGAGTGATTCGACGGTCTTCACCGTGGGATCGAGCGGCTTGATGAAGTCATAGGTGCCTCCAGTGGAGTAGATTTGTACGCCATTTTGCTTCAACAAGTCGACGATGGTATCAATGCCAGTTTTATAAAATACTGATATTAAAGCAGTTCTAATCTTTTTCAAGGGTGTAAAATTTTGCTGATTTTAAACTGCAAGATTACGAAAAAACTGAAAGCAGCGCAACAGTTGAAAAGCATTTTTTTAGGATATTTATCAACAGGTTTCAAGATGCCGTTATCGCTTTGAAAAGGTTGATTAAAATAATGAAATATTCAAAATAAAACAGAAATTATTTGCTTGAAATGTTTTTATTTGTAATTTTGCTGCGTCATGTATCATAGTTTACAAAGATGAAAACTAGATTTCTTTTGTTTTGCTTGCTTCTTGCGGGGTTTTTCTCTTCCTGCTCGACCGACATCGACCTTTATGCCGAATATAAACAGATGCCAGTCATTTATGGACTGCTTGATGCCAATGCCGACACCAATTTCATCAAAATCACCCGTGCTTTCTATGTTCAGGGCGATGCGTATCAGGTGGCACTCAACCCCGATTCGAGCAACTATCCTGGCAAATTGGACGTACGTCTCATCGAATTTTGCAATGGGGATTCCATTCGCGAAATCATCCTCGACACAATCACCGTCCACAATAAGAAACAAGGTGTTTTTTATGCGCCTTCTCAGAAGTTGTATTACACCACCGAGCCTTTGTGCATGAATAGTATTAAAGACAAATATAGGTATCGCCTTCGTGTTGTTTTGCCCGATCGGGTGTTGGTCGCCAATGCCGATATGGTGGGTAATACCGGCTTCGACATCCAGAGTCTGGCCGTGAATTTCTCGAAAGAGTATTTCGATGCGATTCCAAGGCATTTTCTGTTTCGTCCTGCTATCAATGGGGCTTTTTACGATGTTGTCCTCACTTTCACGTTCAAAGAGCAACGTACGCCCGACGGCGACTCCGTACCACGCACCATGCGTTGGCCTGTCGCCACTTACACAGAAAGCGAATTGCTAAACAATATGGACGGCGATGCTGTTATGTTTTTTTACAGGCCGGAGACTTTTTATGCAAAACTCTCTGAATTCATCGGAGGCGATACCGCGGTTGTCGGCTTGAAGCGTTTCATCAGCGACTATCCTGTTGAGGTAATCATATATGCTGGAGGTGATAATCTGCGTCAATATGTTTACAACAACAATGATGCTAATGGCTTTACTGCAGGCGACAACGAGTTTTCACTTATCGATGGCGGTTATGGAGTGTTTTCTTCGCGTATGACGTTAAGACGTGCCGTAAAGTTAGGTGGAGAAACGGTACCTGAGCTGGTGGAAATGTCAAATTGGGGGTTCAAGTTTATTGGAGGAGGGGAAGAATGAGCGAATTGTCACATTTTGGCGGTTGATGTCGTAAAATAATGCACTGAATTTGAGCGAAATATAATTATACTGATTTTTATTTTCATTTTTCATCCGAAGGAATCGGAAAATATCTTATCTTTACCGATTCAAAATTACGTGGATGGAAACGAAGTGGATTTTAAACCAACAAGTTGACAAACAACAAGTTGCTGAGATTGTCAAGGTGCTCAATATTGATGAGAACCTTGCCACTTTGCTTGTCCAACGCGGAATTACCAACTATGAAGAGGCCAAAACTTTCTTCCGCCCTTCACTTTCGCAACTTCACGATCCTTTCCTCATGAAGGACATGGATAAGGCTGTCGACCGCGTGTTGCAAGCCATCAACAATAATGAGAAATTATTGGTTTATGGTGATTATGACGTGGATGGGACGACGGCTGTGGCAGTGGTGTATACCTATCTCAAGCCTTTCTTCAAGAAAAAGAAAATCGAGTTCTACATCCCTGACCGCTACGAAGAGGGTTATGGCATTTCTTTCAAGGGCATTGATTATGCAGCTGAAAATGGCTTCAAGTTGGTCATTGCCTTAGACTGCGGTATCAAGGCCAATGAACGTATCGACTATGCCAACGAGCGTGGCGTCGACTTCATCATTTGCGATCATCACCGTGCCAGCGATGTCATCCCGAATGCCGTGGCCGTGCTTGATGCCAAACGCCCCGATTGTACCTATCCATACGATGAATTGTCAGGCTGCGGCGTGGGTTTCAAATTGATTACAGCCCTTTCCATGAAGGGTTTGGGTACCATCGAACAGGTTTACCAACTCATCGACCTTCTGGCGGTGAGCATCGCTGCCGACATCGTACCCATCACGGGCGAAAATCGTGTATTGGCTTATTTTGGCCTGAAGCAGCTCAATAAGAATCCCCGTCCTGGTATAGAAGCCATCCTGCAACATGCCAATATCTATCGTCGCGATGAAGACCAGATTGATGACGAAGAGAATGTGTTGACCAGAGAACTAACCATTAGCGACTTGGTTTTCCTTATCGGACCTCGCATCAACGCTGCAGGGCGTATCGCCAAGGCTTCGGATTCGGTGCGTCTGCTTATCGCCGATAAGAAGGAACATGCCGAGAAATTGGCTGCTTCCATCAACGACCTGAACGACGAGCGTCGTGAGTTCGACAACCGCATCACTGAAGAGGCATTAGGAATGATAGCCGATGATGCAGAACTCCGTGATGCCAAGAGCACCGTGATATTCAACGCAAAATGGCATCGTGGTGTTATCGGTATCGTGGCTTCCCGTCTCACGGATTATTATTATCGTCCCACCATCGTTTTGACGCGTGCCAACGGTCTCGTTACCGGATCGGCGCGTTCCATCAGGAGCTTCGATATCTATGACGCCATCGACCATTGTTCCGATTTGTTGGAGCATTTTGGGGGTCATAAATATGCGGCGGGTCTGTCGATGAAACCAGAGAACCTTCCCGAGTTTCGTCGTCGATTTGAGGCATACGTCAGCGAACATCTTATAGATGAGGATTTTGTACCTGAGCTTGAGGTGGATTTGAAAATCAACTTCAGCGACATCACAGCTAAGTTCATGCGCATTCTTAACCAGTTTGCACCTTTTGGTCCGGGCAATATGGCTCCCGTGTTTTGGACCGACAATGTCATCGATGCGGGCGGGTCGCGACCTGTGGGTGGCCATCGTCATCTGAAACTCACCGTATCGCAGGTGGGGGATGCCGAATTGGGCGTGGCACCTTTCTCGGGCATCGCTTTCCAGAAAGGCGACCTCTTCGACCGTATCCACGATGGCGAGCCTTTCAGCATCTGCTACCACTTGGAATACAACACCTGGCAGGGGAAGACCAATTTGCAGCTTAATGTTAAGGACATTAAGTTTGCGGAGGAGTTGTAATTTAAAAATCAAAGTTTTACGGTTCTTCCAAAGTTCCAGCGGATTTGCAATTCGCTGGCTGTGAGTATAAGGATTTGCAATCCGATAACTTTAAGTTTATTAAATATTTACATTGTAGTTTATAATTGTACGGATTGCAAATCCAACTAAACTAAGAATCATCACAACAGACAGATTTTACCTATGCAGAAAACCTGCAAGGTTAGACCGTTATTTTGTAGAAAAATTTCAACCACCATGAAAATTCTGTTTATTATCGGCGTGTTATTTTATGTATTATCCGAGTGTGGAAATTCTCTCTTTGGCAAGGGAGGCAAAAGTGGCAAATTCTAATCAATGTAGTGTTAAAAGACAAAATATCCGTATTTTTGTCACCAACAAAGACACATTGAAATGCCAGTAGATAGACAAGTCTTGATTCGTTATAGGGTGTTGAACCGCTGTTTCAGGAACGCGCATCGCGAGTATGATATTACGGCGTTGCTTGATGCGGTTAACCGCGAATTGGAAAAGCACGATTGCCAGCCCATAAGCGAAAGAACGCTTCGGGCCGACATTCAACGCTTACAAGAACCACCTTATAATATTGAACTTGACGAGTCCTTGAAAAGCGGCAAACGGCGGCTCTACAGGTATTCCGATGTTTCGTTTTCTTTGCCGATGGTGACGCTTGACGATGAGGAAAAAGAAATGCTGAAGAAAACAATCGGAATGTTGTCACAGTACGACGACATTCCACAATATCAATGGATGCTGACCCTTCTCTCACAGATTGAGAACGGTAATGGCTGGGAAGGCGACAAACGGTTTGTCGAGTTCCAAAATAATGCTGACTTGGTGGGCATCGGGCATTTTCAGGCATTATTGGGAGCCATCATTAACAAGCAGCCGCTGACCATTTTGTACAAGCCATTCGGCAAGCCTGAACGAAGCATGAACATACATCCGTATTACCTGAAGCAATACAACGACAGGTGGTTTCTCGTGGCACAAACGAAAGGTTTCGAAGACCTTTCAGTATTGGCCATTGACAGGATTGATTCCATAAAAACGCTGCACATTCCATTCATTGAATCCAATGTGGGTATGGAAGACTATTTCGGGGATTCGGTTGGTGTAACCGTGTTTCCCGACCGTCCCATTGAGGAAGTCAGGCTGCGTGTTAATGCGAAGCGGTATCCTTACGTTGCCACAAAGCCTATTCATTGGTCGCAGGCCGAACTGAAAGACGAGGCAACCGAGGAATACAAGGTGATAAGGTTAAAAGTACGAATTAACAATGAATTGGAAAGTGCAATTCTCAGTTTCGGCGACGATGTGGAAGTGCTTGCACCAGAGAGCCTTCGGCTAAAAATCGCTGGAAAGATTGAAAGATTGGCGAGAAAATACAACTATGAAGAAAAGTCGCAGTGATAGACAATAATTTTGCGGCACCAAACAACAAACTAACATTTAGTATTAACCCTAAAAATCGTTTTGTTATGGCAGAGAATAGTTTGCAGAACCAAAAGAAGGAAGTTTCACTGATATTAGATAATAAAAGTGGAAATGACAATATAAAGACTAAAATTGAAGCGTTGGATTGGAATTACACTTGTGATTCTGCGATTAAATTTCTCAAGGGTTTTGATGGTATTGAAGAAAAGAAACGAAAGGTCGGCGTTGATAGTCTTGAAGAAATAAGGAAAACAATTTTAGATGCAATGAGATTGAGTTCGTTTGAAGAGTTGTATAAAGAGTATAGTTTAATTGTGGATTTAACTACTGAGGATAATGTATTCTATGTAAATGGTACTTTTGTGAATGTTGAAGATTTTTCACTACAGGAATTCATAACCAATCATATTAGTGATACGACGACTTTGTTTTTAAAAACGCTTGATTTTGACATCAACAAGGATTCTTTACTTTCATTTCGAAAGTGGGTCATTGAGAATAGATTCTTGCACGGGGTTATCCAATTACCAGCAACCGATGACACAGGTCAACTTCTTATCATCAAAAAACAATCAATAGACAAAATCTATTTTGTAGATGCCAGAGGTGGTTATGTGAAGGACAAAAAAGTGGATATTGGAAAGGTGATTTCAACTATTGAAGAGAAAGATTCGGAGCACTATTTAGAATTACCTATTGATGCATTTCTCTCAAATAATAGCCAATATACTATTATTGTCAAGAGGCAGTTTGCCCAAAGATTGGTTTCAACTCCTAAAGAAGGGGAATTATTGGTGCCCCTGAAAGAATTGGTCGATCTATATGAATCGAAAGTTCAAGAGGATGTTCATTGTTATTTTTTGAATAGGCCATATTATTTTTCAAATGATTTGCACGAACCGTTAGAGGCTGTTATGATGCCTCAGGCTCGAAGAGTCCCTGATGAAGAATTCTTCTTATTCAAATGGGATGATGCATGTGATGAGTTTTTGTGCGCGTATCAAACAGAAATAGACTATTTAGATTTAGACCACGATCTTTCTACTGGCATTGAAGATAATTATGACACAGATAAAAAACCAATTATCTGCACATACCCAAATTCGATTATTTTCAAACTAAAAGAAAAACCAGCTGTACCAATTGATCCTTATTATTTGAAGAAATTATTCTATTCCTCGGAATCATCGGAAGGAGTCATTGCCCAATTGAACTATTACAAACTTCCATATTGTGATTTTTCAATGAATAATGAAGATTTCCTTTCTATTGTAGTTGCCATTCCATCAATAGAAGAGCAGCAGCGAATCCTCGATATTGACAGACAGAAAGCTCTTGCCGACACGCAAGAGGAAATCAAGAAAAATTTCGAGTCGTACAAGCAAGATATTCGCATGAAGAAACACGCTTTGGCGCAAAGGCTTACCGTAATGAATAATTGGTGGAAAACCTTACTTATGGCACGGAAAGAAGGTAATGGCATAATTGATGATGAAGCGGTAGTCGGACGGTTGCATCCTGTCGCAGTTAAGAATATCTATACACAAATCGGCCACGAAATGAACATGTTGTTCAAACAAGTGAACTCGTTTAACATGGACGATACGATGAAGGTGGATGTTTTTGATGCCAAGGATTTCATTCAGCAGTATGTGAACCATCACGACCCAATGTTTGAGTACCAATGTGAATTGCCCGAAAAAGCGGCCAATATTCGTTTCCCCAAAGAAGCATTTCGAATCATTTTGGATAATATTTCTTCCAATGCTTGTTCTCATGGTTTCAAGGGGAGAGAGAAGGAGAAAAACATTATTCGGATATTAGCGGAAATAAAAGGCCAGGATTTAATCATTCGTATAGACAATAACGGCAGACCTATGCCCGTTGGAATGACAGCCGAAAAAGTTTTCACTTACGGTGATACTACAGAGGAAGGGTCTGACGAGCATGGCGGTTTGGGAGGCTACCTGATTAAAGACATGATGACAAAATTTGGTGGTGAGGTAGAATTGGAATTGAACGCAGAAGCCGATTTCCCCGTGGCTTATAAATTGGTTTTCAGAGATGTGAACATTTACAAATGACAAAAACATGAGCGATAAGGTATTTTACAAAGTCCTTTTGGTTGACGACAATAAGGCTTTGGGAACATCACTTCAGCCTTTAGCCGAGCAGTATTGTTTGGACTTGCAACAATGCGAATGTTGGGAAGATGCCAAGCAGGTACTCTCCAACAAGAACGATTTTCTTGAATGGGATGCCATTATACTTGATGCAAGATGTGTGGACAGAAAAGGAAGTCCAGCAGACTTGCATTTTCTCCAAATTGCGCTTACTGATTTTAATGGGCTTTGTGAACGCTTTAACTCAGAGATTCCTTGGTATGTTTTAACCGCTGGAGGCAAAGAGGACTTTAATTTCGTTATGGAAGGTATAAAACGCATTCCACGAGACGAAAAGGGTTGGGGCAAGATGCTCTATTTCAAAGACAAGCCTCGTGATGAAAATGGCAAAGACGATGTTGATTATTTGTTTGAGAACATACAAAGAGCAGCACCACTTAGAACAAGAAATAAAATCAAGCATCAGTATTCCGCTTTGTTTGAGGTAATGAAATCATGTCAATTTGAGCCTGAAAGCGAGGATATTATGATAAGTGTTCTTTCCGCCCTGCATTTCCCTGAAGAAAACAAAGGCTTTGACCCTGTTCTGTATTATAACAGACTCAGGCAAATGGTAGAATATCTTTTCAGGGCGGCGAATAAAATTGGGCTGCTTCCAGATTATTTCATTGAAGGAGGGAAGGTTAATCTTCAAGGTTCCAGCCTATATTTGGATGACAAACCTTTCACTCCAAGCAAGGATTCAACAATACTTTCTATTCGTTATGGTGAAGAGGGCGAGAGCGTTTTCCATAAGGACATAGCGAGCATTGTCAAAAACATATTACATGTAACCAGCAAACGCTCTCACACCACAGTGATCGACAAAGAAGATAAAGAAGAATTGTCGCCCTATTATTCAGAAACTCAGTCTTCTTATCTTCTGTTCGGTTATGCGCTTCAATTGTGCGAAGTTATTATTTGGTTTGGCAATTACGCCAAAAGTCATAGTGATAAGGAAGCAAATTTGGCGAAATGCAAAGTGTTGAAAAAAGAAACTTCAGAACAAGAACAGAAACCAATAATTGAAGAGTATGAAGGCAAAACTTTTCCACTTGAATACGACGAAGAGAATCGTGTTTTTCATTGCGGATATTGTTTGTTATTGTCAAAAAGTCAAAAACAGGAAAACATTGGAAAAATGGTGAAGTTGTCCAATGTTGTGGAAAATACAGACAAGAACTATCCGAAGTATAAAAACTTTGCGAAAAAAGCCGAAGTAATAGAATCGGAATAAAACTGCAAAAATTGTTGTAATAGTTTTTTTTCATACTTTTGTCCATCGTAATCAATCATCACTATGAACAAACTGGAAGAACTCTACAGCGCTTTGAACTCTTTGAAGAAGTTCAATTTACCCATTGAAGACAAGTTATTGAAAGCCGTTGATGAATTAGAGGAAGAGATTATCAAAACAGAAGTTTTGCCTTCTATCACCAAAGACATTGAGCCTCGTTTAAGACAAATCAAAAGAAAGTTGGTGTTAGTGGTTGATTACGACCCAGATGATGTTTTGAGCGTAAAGCTGTCCCGTAAAGTCAATATTTCCAAACTCATTGAAGGCAAGAACATTAATGAAAGCTTTACAGCATCTGTTCCTCAGAAAGAAATCCAAAGGTGTTTTTCAAATAAGTCCAAGCCAAAAGGATTGGTGGTGACCTATCGAGACGGCACTGAGATTTGTGAACGTACAGCAATAGAAACTTTTATTAAAGTGTTGAGAGACATCGGCTTGAGCAAAATAAAAGAGATTGGCATCATGCATGGCGAGCACAATCTAATTGACACAAAAAAGATCGCTGAAAAATCGAAAGATAGATGGCAGTATAAAGTGGACGACTACTATGTGTATGTCATTCTTTCCAACGCGCAAAAGATGAAAGACCTTCTAAAGATTTCGGACTATTTTCATCTTGGATTGGATGTGAGGTTTGTCGAATAGCATTTTACTTGGTTTTCAGTTTTTCAATTTCAGCAGATATACAAATCTGCCAGTTGTGATTTTCAAAATTAATACAAAAACCCCAGCATCCAAAGGGGCAACTTTGCGCCAACGGGCGATTCGATGTCGTCGGCAAAGATATAGGAATCAGGCAAATCCGCTATTTGGGAGAAGCCTTTGTCCTTACCACCGATTTCAAAATGGTACTTGGAGTCCACTTTGAAGTCGCCTTTGTCTTTCCCATATTCAACAATATGGTTTTCGGAAAGATGGGTGATGGCAAAGGTTTCGCGCGCCGTCCCGATTTCGACCGATGTAGGACTTAACGCATAAAGCAGATTGGTGTTTTCGAGATAGACCTTGTCGGGTTTGGTGAGTTTGCCGATGCTTTTCTTGTCGGAATAGAGCAGATTCAGCAGCTTGGCATCGCCCATGTTTTTCAAATAGCCCACAACGGTATCTCTGCCAATCTCAATGGCGGCTGCCAATCGGTTGGCATTCACTTCGTAAGGCACACTTTCGGCAATGATGGAAATCAAGGCTTTGAGCTTTCTGGTGTAAGCCACATCGACCTTGCAAATCAAAGGGAGTTCGGTCTCCACGACATAGTTGACCACCTGCTCGATTCGCGTAAAATAATCCTGTTGACCTTCCAAAAAGAAAGGATAGTAGCCATATTGAAAGTATTTCTTGAACTGTTCGACAGGCTTACATTGGGCGGTGACGGTCTGCCACAATTCGTATGGACGCGCGAGAATGTCCTCCAAGGTCCAAATAGGAAATTCAAGGCTTTCATAGAATCTCAACGCCTCGCGGAACGACAAGCCCGACATGGTGTATTTGATACATCGGCGCGACAAGTCTGCATCACCAGCCAACAGGCTCAATAGCGATGATCCGCTGATAATCATTTTCAATTCGGGATAAAGGTCGTAAATCTCCTTGATTTCGCGGCTCCATCCTTCATATTTGTGGATTTCGTCGATAATAAGTCTTTCGCCGCCATTCATGACAAATTCTCCGGCAAGGTCAACCAAGGTTCGGCGAGAAAAATCGATGGTGTCGGCAGAACAGTACAACACTTTCCTGTCGCCAGGTTGATAGTTCTGTTTGACGAATTGTTTGAGTAGTGTCGATTTGCCCACACCTTTGGCTCCTTGGATGGATAGCAGTCGGGCATCCCAATGCACACGGCTCATCATTTCCCTGACGATGTCCAACGAGGTTTTGGCAATCAATCGGTCGTGTTTTACAAATAGCGTTTCCATAGCAATGTCTATATTTTGCCTGCAAAAATACAAAACTGTTGGTTAAATACAACACTTTTTATAAAAATATGTTGGTTATAAACAACACTTTTTATCAAAAACTGTTGGTTATGGGCAACAGACTCGGGTTTTTGAGGTTTGCTATAGCGGCGGATTGCAAATCCGACCGAACTAAGACCTAAACCCATGCGACGGCGTTCTACTTTGATCGGATCACATATCCTCCATGCACAATCCAATCTGGCTGACACTGTACTTTGCCAAATCTTTGTCTAATGTAGCCACTTTTTCGGCAAGTTCGTTCGGGTTGAACTTCTTCCTCTGACGCTTAATCTCTGCCACGACTGCGGTCTTGTCGATGTCGTTCAAGGCTATCATGTCTATCTCGTTCAAACCCTTGCGGTTCCAATAGTTACCAACCAATGTCACCCGCTCTTCCTCCATCCATTTCTGGCGGAAATACTGCTCGAGAACTAACCCCGAGTATCGCTCGTAGTCACGCTCTACAATCTCAAGCAACAAGTCGTTTCGTTCCATCTCCACGAGTGCTTGGTTGCGCATGATAAATCGGAACCAGAAACGCAGGAAGCAGTCGTCCAGTTGCCATCGCGAGTTTCTTCCGTTGGGTTTGCTGAACATAGGCTGCTTGCGACGTATATAGCTGTAATTTTCCGCCAAGTTCTCAAGGAACGCACCAGTGTTCTTACCGAGGGCACCGTCAATCTCACTCTGTGTCGTCATGCCCGATGCTATCAGCTGTAAGATGCTCAAATAGTTGGTGTAATCTTTGCCAAACTCCGACATGATGAGTTCCGTGCCCTCCGAGAGATAGGGCGAGCCTGCCTGCGTGACCCATCGGAGCATCTTCGTCTTCGTGGTCGCTTTTGCGTCCATCAACCATGCTACATACTTGGCTACGCCGCCAGTCAACATATAGAGACAGAGCAAGTCTTCAGGTGTGTATTTGGGATTGTGGTCGAGAAGGATTTGCTTCAGCACACTGATACGGAAGGGTAGCATGTTTAGGCGACAATCCTGACGGCCATAAAGCGGCTCATCCTCGTTGTCGAATATCTTGTGCATCATGTTGTAGATGCTGCCACAAGCCACCATGTTGACTTTCACCTTCTCGTGATAACGGTCCCAAAGGTCCTGTATATGGCTGGGGATGGCAGGATTCACCTTTACGAAATTTTGGAATTCATCGAACACCAATGTGTAGTGTTGCTGTTGGCCATATTTTAGCAGCTGCTCGAAAATCTGGGCAAAGGTTTCCATCTGCCCAAAAACCTGTAGCCCAAGCGTTTGCTCTGCGGCCTCTTGGAATTTTCCTGTCAACACACGTTCGTTGTCTTTCGACACATAGAGGTATAGCAAAGGCTGACTTCCGTCTTCCGCGCTTTTTGTCAGCAGTGTGGTTTTTCCGATGCGCCTGCGCCCTATAAGCACTGCCAAACGGCCTCGGTCGGTTGTCTGCTCCCAATTTTTTTGGAGAATTTCAAGCTCTTTTTCCCTGTCGTAGAATCTCATATTATTGCTGTTAATTTAATGCGCATTAACTTAATGACGGTTGCAAAGATAAAAAACATTATCCAAACGACAGTCTATATTTCAAAAAAATCTATGGATTTAATACGGTCGGATGGCAAATCCAACCGAACGACACTAATAGCTTTCTATCGTTTTACAACTTTCCTGAAAGCCATCCTTCCATCAGCAAACTGCAACTTCACCAAATACAATCCCGAAGGTAAACCGCTCAAATCGATCTCAAAATCAGGACCCGAAGGCGAAGTTTCTTGCAAAACATTACCCATCAAGTCCATCATTTGGCAATGAATGGCGTATTCCGATAAAGCAACGTGAATCTTGCCCGAAGTAGGGTTGGGATAAAGGGCAATATTTTGGTTTTCAATGAATTTGTCAATCTTCGTCAAATCATCGCCAATGCCCCAGTTTTCAGGCAAATTATTGTCGGAATCAAGGTCTTTCAGTTCGAGATAGGGCCCGTTGCCATCAGCTTCAGGTGGCCATGGCAGGCTGTCGGAGTAATGCACCTGGTCAATGATGTTGCCCCAAGCGTCGGCCAAGACGAGGTTTTCCGACTTGTTGGAAAGCTTGCGCGTGTATTGCCCGAAAGGTGTTGTGTTGTAATACTCCGTGAACATCAATGAATCAGAGCAAAGCACAATAGCTTGTCGGCCAGCGAGATGTGTTCCTACAGGGAACTGATAAGAAATACCCAGTTCGCGGAAATAAATGCCTGTCAAGTCCACTTCCTCGTCGCCGTTATTGGTGATTTCGATGAACTCAAGTAGATTGCCGTCGATATTCCACCAGTTCATAGGGTGGTAGTGGATTTTGGAGATGACCAAAGGCGGAAGGTCGACGTCGGAACAGCCATCGTAGGAGCCTATGTTTTGGTTCAACCAATTGGTGCGCAGTTGGAGCCAGTTTTTCATGTTGTTGACATATTGTGCGTGCTGTTGCATTTGGTTCCAGCGTTGGTTGTCGCGAGGGATGGCTTCGGCAATCAGTGCATCGATTTCGTCAATGCGAGCGCAAACGAAATCGTAATTCAAGGGTTGTCCGGGCTCGGTCAGCTCAAACCAACGTTTGGCGAGATAGCATCGGAAGAGGTTGGTATCGAATAAGTCTTTCCAAAACTTCGGACCGGTATTGTCCTCGTTATTGAACTGCCACACATTGTATTTGCTACGGTTGCCAAATGCATCGTAACCGAATGCGAGGTTGTAGTCCCAAACAGGACCCGCACGCAGTTTGCCCATTCTGTCTTTATGGAAGAAGGTGCTGAGCGAATAGACGTCCACGTTAGAGGTAAATTCCGCAATCATCATGAAATCGACAAAAGACGGAATGTCGATGACTGAAGGGATGCCCGATGCAGTAGAAGTATCATATTGGTTGGCCACTGAGGCAAGGTTAGTAAACACGCTGTGGATGTAGTTGTTCTGCGCATTGGTAATGTCAGAGGGCTTGGGATAATGGTGGATAAAGTCAGTGTTGTTGCCCCATCCCCACCAACCTCCACCATAGCCTTGCATCGTCCAGGCTATGGGGTCACCTCCAGTGGTTTTGTCAGCCTTGGTGATGTAGCCTCCCGTCACTTCAGGATAGTTGTTGTTGGTTTGGTCCATCTCCTCGATGTTGACACGGTTCTTGTCAGGCTTGATTTTCTCCATGAAGGCATAAAGTCCTTTGTAGTCGCCGTTGATCACCACCTCACAATATACACTTCTTGAGGCATATTGCCCGAGAAGGTTCGAAAGTTCGTAGGCCAACACATCGCGCATCCCTGTTTGGTCGAAAGCCAAGGAGTTGAGCACCCAGTCGTTCTCGGCAGGCATTCCCAAGATACTGACGTTTCTGTTGTTGATGCCATCGTCCTCACGGGTTTCAAGGGCGTATGGCTTCTTGTTGAGCATGGTCTGTGATGAGCTACCGCGCATTTCGATGCCAATGCGCCCATCGTAGTTGAGGAACTCAGGGTTGTTGATGTCGGTCATATAATTGTGCGAGCCGTCTTGATGCCAGATGATTTTCATCGTGCCCAATACTTTTGGTTCATCAGGGATATTGACGCCACCATCCGTCTCGATGACCACGATGGGCAGGTTGCTGTCGGTGAAGTTTTGTGCCATGACCGCCCATGAATACAAAACCAATAATAATGCTATGATGCTCTTTTTTAAAGTCATACCTATTTCCAGAATTGCCACCATTTCTTTTGTCGGCCTTCCACCACACGGGCATAGCGGTTGCTCGATCTTCTCATTTTTGAGAAGCTGGTCACCGTACCTGCCGAAGGGCCTCTCAAGGTGGTGACGGACGACCTAGAAGCAATAAAGCCATTTTCGTCGGTGTCGTCCATGCCTCCATATTTGTTCTTTTTCGAGGCATAGATAATGACATTGTCGATATACCAGCTCGTGATGCATGCTCCACGTCCAGTGAAATAAAGGCAAAATTGAGGTTCTTTGCTAGGCCATTCCTCCATGTCGAAGGTAAGTAGATATTGGCTCTGCACAATGCTGCCCACCAAAGTGTCTTCCCAGATGCTTTCCCAGTCTTCGCCGTTTTGCGAGATGCCGATACCGATTTGCGCGTTAATTTCACCTTGGGTGGCTTCGAGGGCGTGGTTGAACTGGAAATTGATGAAATCGTATTTTCCTAGCTCGACGATAGGGGTAACCAGTCGGGTGGTGCCTTCAAAATTGATGTCGGGATACATCTGCATTTCATTCGGTTTGCATCCCGCAAAAGTGGTATTGGAGATGTACCAAACCACCCAGTCGTCACCTTTCGCATCCCAGCCTTCTTCAAGCCAAGGGTTGAAAAAACCCTCGCACAGCACTACGTCACCCTGCTGTGCAAAGAGGGGAAAGGTGAGCAATACGACGAGGAATGTGAGTAAACGATGCTTCATCAATAGTGTATTTGGCCACAAAAGTATTAAAATTTCGGAAGTTATGCACTTTTTGTCGTATTTTTGCCCTTCGGAAACCTATAAGTCGGCATTTCGTTAGGCTCAATGACCTCAGGTCCCTGAGCTTGTCGAAGGATCCGCTGTAAAAAGTAAACACTATGCCAGCAAAAGAAAAAACTGCCTTTTTCTGTAAGGAATGTGGAAATGAATCACCGAAATGGTTCGGGAAATGCCCCGCTTGCGGCGCATGGAACACTTGTGTGGAAGAGACCATCGTCACGGGAAAGGATACCAAATCGGTGAAGAAAAGCGTCGGTCTGGAGATGGACAAAAGTCTTCCCACACCCATCAACGAGATTGGCAACGCCAAGGAACAGCGCATAATCTTGCCTTATGACGAACTTAACCGGGTGTTAGGCGGCGGCTTGGTGCTCGGCTCCTTGACTCTCGTGGGCGGTGAGCCCGGTATAGGCAAGTCGACCCTACTATTGCAGACAGCCTTGCAACTTGCTGGCAGAAAGATACTTTACATCTCTGGAGAAGAAAGCCAGACCCAAATCAAGATGCGGGCCGAGCGCATCGGCATCCACAACACCGACTGCCTCATCCTCACCGAGACCAACACGCAAGAGATTTTGAAGCATTTCAAGAACGTGCAGCCCGACATCGTGATTGTCGACTCCATCCAGACGCTCGAATCGCCATACGTGGATGCCACGGCGGGCAGCCTCTCGCAGATCCGTGAGACGGCCGCGGAGATGAACAAGATTGCCAAGGCGTATCAGGTACCGGTGTTCCTCATCGGCCACATCACCAAGGACGGCAGCATCGCCGGACCGAAGATCTTGGAGCATATCGTCGACACCGTCTTGCAGTTTGAGGGCGACCGCCACTATGGCTTCCGCATCCTGCGCACCATCAAGAACCGCTTCGGGTCGGCCTCCGAGTTGGGCATCTTCGAGATGAACGCCACGGGCCTC
>Ga0247611_10003460_pt1 | contig 23398 bp, 20 predicted proteins | sample 177DNAGHGhighgp2_FD_192422 | JGI IMG/M metagenome (GOLD analysis project Ga0247611, IMG submission 192422) | Sheep rumen microbial communities from Palmerston North, Manawatu-Wanganui, New Zealand - 1770 DNA GHGhigh gp2 | ecosystem: Host-associated > Mammals > Digestive system > Stomach > Rumen... | reverse complement strand
ATCCGGGTATTCGCTTTCCATATCTTCGCGCCAGTCTTCGTAATCGATTTGATCGCTCCAGATCAGATGGTCTGTCTTTTCCATTGGCTGTTTCCTCCTTCTTTTCGGATTTATAAACACAAAGAGGACAGACCATTCTGCCCTCCGGTACATATTCGCCGCAGCATACACAGGTGTCGATCATCGTGCTTCACCTGCTCGTGTAGGTGACTTTCTTTCTTCGACTTCCAGCTCGTATTCGCCGCTTTGCCAAATCGTGTTGCCCATAGCGTATTGCTGATCGGCGAGTTCCTTTGCCTGATCTTCGTTTTCGGCTTCCACTTCGATAACGCCGTAAGAAACGTCTTTTACATGGATCGTATATTTCATCTTGCGTCTCTGTCCTTTCTGACGGGTTTCATCATAATCCCGTCCGCGTCATACTGCTTGGGATCAGCGCCGGAAGTGTCAAAACCGTAAACCGAACCCCAGTACATAGCCGCCTCCTGTGCTTTTGTGACGCCAAGTTTGCCGTTCTGAAAATCGGCAAGTTCACGGCTTTCTTCGCGTCCTTTTGTCTGAATGTCTGTTCTGTAGAATCCGGTTTCACCTTTTTTCAAGATGATAATTTCTCCCGTCGTCTTATTGACGGAATAGCAACAGTCGGGCAGATCCGAACGAAGTGGGATAACCTTGCTCCCGTTCTGTTTCATACGTTCTGCAAACTCACAAATGTGAAAGATCATATCTCCGACTTCGACGTGATAGTCGTCGATATATCTGCACCCACGTTCAAACTGTTCGCCGTCTGAAAGTATGATACGGATCTTTTCGCCGTCCGCGATACGGAACTTTTCTTCATAGTTCGGCTTAATAAAGCGAATCCCGCGCCGCGCCTGCCGGATATGGTCATCAAGCCAGTCCCGGCGATAGCAGTAGCAGTAAAGGTTATATTCGCCCTTGTTCGGGTTCAGACGCATAAGGTATGCGTATTTTTCCGTGTCTACCCGAACACCATAATAGTCCTGCTCGGTGTTCATTTTGGCTTGAGGGGTGGAATAGCAGTATTTTGAAAGAGCCGCACGGTTATGAAGAATATCGCCTTCTTCACGCAAACTGTTGATGATTTCATCAAGTTCTTTCTTAAACTCATCGGTTTTGAGATCTTTTCGCCAGTCGAACCAGTTGGAGAAAAAGCCGTTGCCATCGCTGTCCATATCCGCGCGAAGATAGCCGATGAGTCCCGTCTGACCGCATATCTGCGAGCTTTGAGAAAAAGTATATTTGTCTTCTTCGGACGTCATTGCACGTTTTTCGTATTCAACCATTATCGATCACCCCTGTCTCTTTTTTCTTTTGCGCGAGCTTCCTTCAAGCCGTCAGCCGCCCATTCGGGAAGCTTGTCGGTCGGATACGTTCCGAGAATATCCTGCCTTTGAAACGTGACGTCGTGACCGTCGTATAGAGAACGGCAGAAGCAGGAGCGACCTCTCGCGTTAGGCTGTGAACCGAAGCCGCCTACGCAGAGATATATCTGATGCGCCGCCCGGCGAAACTCGGAACGGAGCGAGTCTCCCCGGATCACGACAACTTTGCCTTTCAGCAGGTCGTTTTCCGTGATCGGCTCGCATTCATTCGCTTTCATTTCGCGGTTGTCTCCGACGATCTCTTTTTCACGCTCGAAGTCTTTCTGCGCTTCTTCGGCTTTTTCGGCAATGCGCTCGCCGAAAAGCGTTGCGGCGTCGGCGTAACTGTCGCTGGCAGCGCATTCGGTCATCCTTTCAAAAACGCCGTTGTTCTCGACGTATCCGCAAAGGAACCGTTCATACTGCACTGCGTCCGGATTCTCCGCAAGCACTATCTCGTGCTTTTCCACGCAGATGTTTGTCAGGATCTCGTAGTCACCGATCATGCGTTTTTCGTTATTCATGTTAACCTCCATCGAGAAGGGCGGCATCGAAAGGTGCCGCCCTGTCCGTTACTTTTTCTTTTTTCGTTTGCTCAGGAACACGGATCCAAAGACAATGAATCCGATAAGGATTACTGACAATGCTATCTTCATCTTTACCTCCGACCCTCATACCAGTCGTCATATGCGTTGCCTTTTATGGTTATGGCGTCGGGGACTATTTCCTTTGTCAGCATTCCCGCCGGGGTCCAGCAATCGGTCTGTACGATCTTCACCGCATAAACGCCGTCAGGGAACCAAAGCGGAGTATAATGGGTCCGACCGCTATCCGGATCATAAGGCAAAATGAAATATATCCCGTCGTTATGCAAGGTCGTCATTTCCCCTGACGCGGAAGAATAGCCGTATTCGGGATACAGTACGTACCCGTACTGCGGCGCAGTGAACGCGCCTGAGGCAGCGGCCGCGCACCCGCTCGGGAATGAATAATAGATCCTGGACGATACGGATATCCCGTACCCCGATTTCATATACCATTTGCCGTCGCTCATCTCCGCGGTTTCACCCGTCGCGGGAGCAATGCCGTTCTCCGAAGATTTGATTATTTCCAGTCCGAAACTCTTTCTGACAAACCTGCCGTTTTCGTAAAAGTATTCGTACCACGTAGCTTTTGCAGTGTTTTCTGAAGGGAATACCGGCATTGAGAACCCGGCCGGAGCTTTTTCCTCATACCTCGTGTCGGGGGTATTGAATTCTGAGTATGGAGTCGTGCTGCGTAACCTGACCGTTTCGCCATAGTAATTCGTGCCGCTTTTTAAGATATCCGCTTTAACGGTCACGTCACGGCCATTCAGCCCGGTCGGGACCGTCCATTTGAAATAAACGATGTTCTGATCGTTCGCAGGACATATGACGTTTTTCGTAAAGGTCTGCAAAAGCGCGCCGGATTTGTCGTATATCCTCAAACGCACGGCGGCGGGCGAAGAAGGCAAGACGTCTGCCGTCGAAGAGTTAGTCAGGAAATAGCTTATTATAACGTCGGTCGTCTCGCGGTAAGGAGCGTTGGGAGTTATTGGGATGAGCGACAGATTTGGTTCCGGTTTTATCGTTTTGCAAAGGTATATGGCGGAGTTGTTGTCGCCGTCGGTTTCATAATCCGTATTTCCGCGTTCAACGCCGTCAAGATATACGCCGCCCCATACGGAAAAGGAATCCTGATCCGGCACGGTGATCGTTCCTCCGTCGACAGTGATCGTTTCACCGGAAGGGATCGCATATACGCCGGATATCCGCGTTTTGTCACCCTTGTAACCGTTTATATACACCGTGCAGTCGGTGTTGTTCCTGTAAAAATAGTGTACAGTAAGCTCATCTCCGCAAATCAGCTTCTGCCTGTCAACGTAGTTCCCGTTTCCGTCAACAAGCTTCATATCCAGCAATGCCACGTCGCTCTTGACGACAGGGAGATAGTAAGTCGAAGTCTGCGTCGTTGACTTTTCGTCGGTCGTCCAGGCGGTTGTCATGTTGAACTTCAGCTTGTACGAATTCGCGTCTTCCTTTGCGGGCAGCGGGATCGCGTACGATCCGATACTGCTGTTTCTGCTGTACGGTTTTGTGTTGCTCAGCACCACGTTGGTCTGGTTTACGTCATTGCCGTCCGTTCTGCCGGAATAGATGTGCGCCCACGAGGATCCGTTCCAACGGTCCGCTGTCGCGGTAACGGTATTAAAAGATTCCCAGGTGGTGACTGCTCCGTATTTGTACTGGAACGTGACCTTTTGACCGAAATACACCTTACCGGAGCTGCCGGCTGAGCCGCTGTAAGCCTGTGTGCTGCCGTCTATCGCGAAAGCGGTCACTTTTTCGCGCGTGACAAACGGTCTTACTGGGATATAAAAGGTCTTTTCCACGCCGTATTTCCGTACCTCGTTCGAATCGCCTATCCAGTCGACTCGCGCTTTGACTGAATAATACGATTTTGACGCTGCAACCGTATGGTTTTTCTGAACCGCGTCATACCACGTAAAGCCGTCGGAATAACCGTCTCTCGTACCGATCAGCGTTCCGTCTATCCATAAGGTCTGCCGTACGTGCGTATTCTCGTCCTCATCGGGATAATACACCGAAAAGAATATGCGGTCGCCATACACCGGGTATCCCTTGTCCTTGTACCAGTACGCTATATGGTTGCCGACGCTGTCGCCGTAGGCGTAAGTCTTCACGAACGCACTCCCTTTATACGCTCTGCACAGTTTCAGGTGGAGCGTCGGTTCAAAATCGCTTTTTATTTCGGTGTACGCTATGCCCGCGCCATACCCTTTATTGATAATGTTATAAAAGGAAAGTTTGGTCGACGAAGCGCTTACTCCGTCCCACAGTCCCTGACCATCCGGGGTGAACAGCGAATTGGGATAGTGCTTGTTGACGTAGTTCGCTATGAACCCCCAGCTTTCGGAATTGCTGCTCGACCCGCCGTCGCTGTTAGCGCCGAGGATGTGTTTGCCGTAAAGCGCTATTTCCGTCACGGTGAGCGAATGATAAACGCTCTCCAGACGAACGTCAAACAAAGGCTCTACAATTATCTTGTCTCCGCCGACAAGCATTGAAATATTACCCGCTCCGAGCAGCGACAGCACCATATTCAGATTAGTCACGTTGTTCTGCCAGGTAACCATTCCCGAAGGATCAGGCAATGATGTGGCGAAAGCATAGTCCTGCTCTTTATAACAGTTCACATAAGTGTGTGAGGTGCTGAACCCGCTGTTTTGAAGCGCAATAAGCTGTTTCTTGTTGCGTTGAACCGTAAAACGGTCCGCTGCATAAAGAATGTGTCTGCCGAAATGACTGTCCCTTATAACGTCTATGACTTTAGTAACTTTATTTGCGCCCGTTTTATCCACAAGGCTGAAACGGTAGCCGACGCAGTTGTCCCAGTTTACCGAAGCTATTCCATATCCGTTCGGTCCCGCACTCGTTCCGTGGCCGCCTCCGTCCGCAGAGCCGCCGTCCCAGGACAACGCCATAGCATTGAAGGCGAATGCGGACGCAACGGTTGCGAGAACAACAAGCAGGGAGATTATCTTGACGATCTTATTCTTCATATCCATCCTTTCCGGGCATAAAGAAAGACCCGGCAGTTTTGCCGGGCCTTTTCATAAGCCCTGTTGTTTAGTTTTCGCAGGTGTGACAGGTCCATGCTTCCACCCATTCTCCGCAGTTAGGGCAGCTGCAGGCGTTCACAAACTGAACGCAGGTCCCGTTAGCGCCGCCGCCGCACTTTCTGCCGCAATTCTGACAATAAAACACGGGATCGTTGTGAATATCGTATTTCGGGCACTCCGAAGGATCATAACACGTATTGCCCCAATCGTCGACCGCGTAGAAGCTTTTACAGCCGTGCTCGCCGCAATACGGGCAGCCCTTAAGCTCGAGGTTGAGAATATACGCGTGTGTTTCCGGTCCGTCGCAGCGGTGTCCGGGTGTACCGCAGTCATAAGGAGCAATAGGCGCGTCGCCGCCCGCCGCTCCGTCGCCGTCGTCGGTGGGGTTTTTGATTTCGACAGGTCTTGCAGGCGTTTCTGCGGGATCGTTTGAAGTCTCCGAAGATACGCCGGCTGAAGTATCTTCACCGTTTACGTCGGGCAGAATCAGGATCACGTCCGACGTGTCGGGATCGTCCGGGTTCTCTGACTCGTGTTCCGGCTCTATTTCCGATATTTCCGTAATATCTGACGAACCTGTGCCGATTTCTGCGACAGAGATATCGTTGCTTGAAGCTGACGCTTCCGCCGCCTCTGAACTTAAAGGTCTACCGCTTTCGTTTCCGCCCGAGAACGCAATGATCAGTACCGCTCCTATGAGCACAAGCACCGCCACTGCTGCAATAATGATGTTAGTAGTTTTCTTTTTCATGAAAATCCTCCTGTTAATATCTTTTTTCGAGATCGATTTTTACGGTGAGTGGGATATTGAGCAAGCCGAGATAAACCCGGTTGAAGTACATCGGCACGTAAACGTTGAACGACGCGGCCATTTTCAGCTTTCCGTCAATTATTTCCACTTTCGGCTTGTTTATAAAGTAATCCGTTTCACCGTCTGCGTTATTATGATACAAAAAATCCCCGACTTCGGCAAATGTGCAAAATTGAATAAGATCGGAGACGTATTCGTCAGCGTCTATGGTCCTTGTCTCGTTGCTGCCTTGCTTTATGGAATCGTATATCCGGATGGAGTTTTTAGTCACAAAGCTCTCAAGCACCGTTTTTGCGTTGCTTTCGTTCAGCCTGACCACGTTGTACGTGTTTGCGAACGTTAAAATCACCGCCAGGATCATACAGATCACGATGATAAGAACGCAGACCTGTATATATCCTTCTCCTCGTTTGTTTCTTATCATCTCACCACCTCTATTTCCAATATCGCTGGGACAGACCGGACCGTTTCACCGTGAGCGTGACCGGGATCTTAAATACGCCAAGCCCCTTGATATCCGTCGTGACGGATATTTCGACCCACATAACGTGTCCGAGCTGTACCCGCTTATACGCCGAATTGAAATACTCGTCCGCTCCGTAGTTTATATCATAATAGAAATAGTCCATGGTAAAATCATTGTCACGGCGGTAGAACTCTCCCGAAAAGCATCCGTTGTACGTTGCCGCCTCAAGGAGTTCGTCCGCTATACGGTCCATCTCGATCCGAAGTGTGATAAAACTGAAAATGTTGATTGCGATGACAAGGATCATAACAAAAACGATGACGCCCACGCACATATCCACGTAGCCTTCACCGTTTCTGTTTTTTAATACTTTCTTTAGCATATTGCTTATCCTCCTTATCCGAACAGTACGCCGATACTGCTCATTATTTGTTCAAGGATGACGACGACGTAGATAAGCATAAAGCAGATGAGGAGACACATCGACAGCCGCTTGACCTTTCTCGGAACCTTCTGCGCCTGTAGGCGAAGCTGTTGACGGGCGGTATCATTGAACTTCAGCGCAAGAGACGCCCAGTACATACGGTTATCGTCTCCGCGCAGGATACCGATCAAGCCACGGCAGACGTCGCTCATCATAGACGAACCGACGCGGCTTTCAAGACGGGTGATGGCTCCTTCGTAGTTGCCGGACTTCATATCCGCCACCGTGATCTCAAGCTCGTGCTTCAGCTCCGGCCCCGCGTTCGGCGCGTAGCTTTCAAGCATATACACGACGTCGCGGTTATGGGTAAAGGTTTTCTCGATGTTGGAAACGAGACGCGGAAGCTCGTACTCGATCTTCTCGCGCTTTGCGCGGATACGCTTGCTTACGCTCCTGATCTCCATCCGGTAAAGAAATACCGCGAGAAAAAGAACGACGGGGACGAGCAGCGGGAAGATGAAAGCGACCGGAATGGCAAGAATACCGATAAGGCTCGCTTTTACTATGGCATTTGCCTTGAACATTTCGGGGGTTATATCCATCTGCGCCGTTTTCAGATCCGCTTCAAGAGAAGCACGCTTGAACTCGTTAAGACGAAGACGTTTTGACAGCCATTCTGCGATACCCGAAAGCCACATATCCAGCGCAGATCTCTTTTCCTTCTGCTTCTTTGATAGACTCTCCACGGCTTTGGAGGTCTTGTAGTACGGGATCTTATACACGTCTACCAGTACAAAGTAAAGACCGACAGCACACAAGACGCCGATAATTGCTTGTAACATTCTTTTTGACCTCCTTATCTCTTGTACTCGATGGGCTTTGTGAACTTCTTCATAAACATAGCCGTAATGAGAATGACAAGTCCGCAAAGTCCGCATACAGCTTTGCCCGGGGTGGAATACAGAAGCGTGTGGAACCAGTCCTTGTTGAGCAGATACAGAAGCGGCACGTTCATAACGACAAGCGCCACCATCATCCAGTATTCGTTTCGGGCGGAAGCAAGCATCGTGGAAAGCTCGCTGTTGACGATACGGACGTCGGCAAGCTTCTGAACGACGGGCTGAAGAGTGTCCTTCAAAGTGCGGTCGTCCTGGCATAAAATGAGAGTGTCGACCCACTCCTTAAATATATCATTGTCCACCTTTTCGCGCAGGCTGTAAAGTGCGCGTTTGATATTCGACGAAACGGCGGTCGCTTCACCTTCAAACGCCATGAACACCTCACGCAGCGGCGGCTTGATATACTGAATGTTCTCTCTGACCGCCTGAACGATATCATCGCATCGCTCATAAGAAGTCGTGATGATCGAAAGCGCCGTTTCCAGTTCTTCCTTCGTCTGCTTTTCGTAATACGAAAGCGTGTTGGTTATATAGAAGAACGGGATCAACGCAAACGTCACGGCGAGGACCGGCATCAGGAACAGGTTGTTAATGAGAATGGAAACGATAACGCCGGCAGCGAACAGAACGACAGACGCGCAGATCACAATGGTGAACTGCTTGGACTTACCCGTGGAAGCAAGCGCGCCCTTGATATTTACAAGTACTTTGTAAAGCTTGTGGCGCTTGCGGTTCCCGCGGATGTTCTTCGCCTTGTCGTGCATCGTGTCGTTCGGAGTAATGATCTTCATCAGGTCGTCGGTGATCTGCTCCGGAGTGAGCCCGAAGAAGATCGCGATTGCGATGATGAGGAAAACAGATGCTATAACTTGCAGGATCATTCGGGCACTACCTCCTTTTTCTTTTTCTTAGGCGCTTTGGGCTTGAGGAACCTTTCGAGCAGATCTTCGGGAACGCCGAACTGCAGCAGTTTTCCTTTCAGATGGTCGCTCATATATTCGGGCTGCTCAAAGTGTCCTTCGATCTTGTACTTGCCGTTCACAAGCTCGTTTTTCGTGATTTTGTAACGGAAAAGCGTATGATACTCCCGCTCTCCGTTCGGTAAGATCACACACTCGGAAATGTCCATGATCTTACGACTATTGTCTTCAAGTTTATGCGCGTACACGACGATGGGAAACGCCTGTCCCGCTTGCATCAGTGAAGTCTGAAAGTTGATCGGAAAACGCTTCTGGCACAAAAGCGCCAGTCTCATATGCGCCGCGTCGGCCGCCGACGCGTGAACGGTCGAAACGACGGTGTGCCCGGTCAAGGAGGCCTCGACCGCCGAATACGCTTCGGTGTCTCGCATCTCTCCGACGACCACGATGTCCGGATTGAAACGGAGGGACGCGACTACGAGATCTTCCTGTGTGATGTCGTAAGCCGGGTTGTCCGAAGGGCGCGAAAGCGTATGAACGACGTTGTTCACGACCTTTCCTTTTTTCGTGCTGACAAGCGACAGCTCACGGGAACCGCTTTCTATCGTAAAGATACGCTTGTTGTTCGGGACCGAGGTGAGAAGCGCATTGAGCAGAGTGGTTTTACCTGAACTCGTTGCACCGGCGACGACGAAAGAAACGCCGTAGCGGAGGCACATACACAGAAAGTCTATCATCGTCTGAGTGGCGTTTCCGCCCGCGACGATCTGTTCTCTCGTCACTCTCGACGGATGAAGCAGACGGATGGATACCGAGATGCCTCTGTCGGCGTCGACAATCGGCTCCTTCAATGCGGTGATACGGGTGTTGCCCGGCAGATGTCCCTGCGCCATTGGAGTGGCGTTGTCGATGATCATGCCCGAATGGTGGAGCAGTCTTTTCACGATGTCTATGGCATGCTGAGGGGAATAGAAGTGTTCCGGGATCTTCAGCATATATCCCGAATTATACGTCACGCACACGTCGTCCCAGCCGTTGACGTTGATCTCCTCGATACTGTCTTTCCCGAGATACGGAGTAAGGATCGAATACTCAGCCATCTCGGAATAGAGCTTTTTGGAAAGCTGCTCGCTCGTAAAGCCTTCGACAACGTACCCGGTATCGTTCAGATACTTGTCGATATACGACCGGAGCTGACCGAGCTTCTTTTTATCCGAGAGAGCGGCGGCATAGTTCTGGGAGATATACTCCTGGACCATCTGAAGCAAGGAAACGAATGATACTGCCTTCGCCATTTACACCACCGCCTTTGCCAGTCTCTCGATCTCGCTCCTGTATTTACAGTTTCCGATTCGCTCCGAAAGAGTACCGGTGATCATCTGCTGCTTCAATTCTCGCTCGTATGGCAGTTTGAAGTCCATGCCTTTGAAATGGGTCTCGGTCTCGCGGATGGGAACGTAAATGTCCTTGTCCATTACGTTCATCACCTTGAGGCGCTTATCCTCGATCAGAATGAACTGATTGACGCAGGAAGCGTAGAACGATATGCACTTCATATCCGGGGAAAACATCTGAACGGCGACGTCGCAGTCGCGCTTGGCAATAGATGAAACGATATCTTCGGGGTCGCAGGAGCAGTCCACGATAACGTACTCGGCGTTATCCTTCAGCACGGTGAAAAGCTGAGTCACCTTATCCTCGGTAGGACGGGGATAGGAATATCTGTTCTCGCCGAGCTTGTACCCGAGGTATCCGAAGTTCTGCATAGTCTTCACGTTTACCGTCTGCTTCAGCACGTCTTCTTTGTAGATGTCGGTCTTATCCAGCGCCACGCCGAGAGAATACAGATCGGCGTCCTTGCCGTTCGGGAAGAGATATGCCATACACGGCACGTTCAGATCGGGCGACAGGAACATAACGGAAGTCTTTTTCAGCCCGTAGATCCCCTGCGCCAGTTTCAGCGCGGCAGTCGTCTTGCCGCAGTTCGGTGAGCCGCAGACGGCGATCATCTTACCCATTGTTTACAGCCTCCTCCACGTCGTAATAATCGGCGTTGCCGTTGATGATATCGTTCGCTTTCTGAATGATGTCGTCATTGCCGCCTGCGCTTTCGCCGGAGTCGTCGCCCGCCTCCTTTTCGGGATCGAGAGTCAGGAAATATTCGTCCTGCTTGTCAAGAAACTTCTTGGCGTTCTCCGGCATTCCGCGATAGACAAGTGCAACCGTCAGAGTAGTGTCGGCTTCGTACTTGGCAAGCAGTTTTGCCTGTTCGGTATTGGCAAGCAGAGTAACGGTGCTCGGGATCTCATAGCTGCCGTCCTCGTTCTTTACGATGCTGTCCTGGTCGATACCGCCCGCCGTAGTGGTCGTGATTACTTTCATATATTTCAGAGCGCCCGGGATCGTCGCTTTGCCGGTGTCCTTGTTCACGACGATCATAGAGATGATATCGCCGTTTTCGAGCTTACCGGAGAGCCCTGCGGCAAAGGTGTCGATAGTGACGCTGACCGCAACTTTTGAGCCGTCGAGAGAAGCGAACACGTCGCTTGCGGTATTCGCCTCGCCGGTAAGCTTGGCAGCGGTAAGGTAGTCTCCCGCGTAAAGTACGGAAGAAGCGTATTTTCCGATGATGTCCTTAGGGTCGTTCAAAGTCCCGGCGGGTACGGTGTCGGTTTTCACCTTTGCGATCTCTAAATGATCGGCGGTGATCTGAACGCCCTGTTTCACGTCCTGCGAGAGCCTGATGACTTCGCTCGTATCGGTAGAAAGCTTATTGACAAGCGGCGCGACCGCAAAGGTGACGACGACCGCCAGCACCATGCAGATCACACCGATGATCGTTCTGTTTTTCATTTCGTAATTTCCTCCTTAGACTTGAATAAAGTATGCCGCCATATATCCGGCGGCGAGATACGGGATCATTGGGAATCCCTTCTTTTTGTCTTTCTTAAATACGTTGACGACGACTGCGAGTATCATTCCCGCAAGTAAGCCGATAACTCCACGGCTCAACCCCAAAAGGAACGAGCAGGCAGCCGCCATTTTTATATCCGCGCCGCCTATGTTGCTTTTCGTGATCAGCATTGTTAGAAGCATTAAGCCGCCTGCAAACAGGCCGGACAGCAACATATTCGGTATGGATGAAAGATCTGTCCCGATGAAAGCTGCAATCACGATCATCAAATGCAGATAATCGTCGCACTCCCGTTTCTTTATATCTTCATAGGAGGAGAATACGAGGATCAGGGATAAAACGATACCCTTGACCGTGGTTGCAGCACATCCAAAAAAACAGATAAGCGCAAGCGTCGTTAAGGCTGTGACGCCTATAAAGCAAAGCGCGGTTTTCTTCTTGTTCCCGTCGAACTTGCCTGCGGCGAAGCGCCCGACAAGCAGTGCGATCAGGACGACTGACAGAGTCATCAGGACCGTGGAAACAATGAAGCCGACCTTGTTCGTCAGGTCGATTTCATAAAAGCGGGGGAGAATAGGTCGGATCATCATCGGCGTCATAACTCACACCTTACTTTCTCTTTCTGATTACGATAAAGGCGACTACGCAGCCGAGAACGAGTACGCCGCAGATAATGACCGGAGCGATGCTTGCGGTCTTGCACTCTGCATAGAGCTCGAGTTCTTCGCTCATATCCGACAGATCGAAAGTGATCTTATTTCCGTCAACGGTCCCGTTCTTATACGCGCTGATCTTCGCGGGCATTTCGACAGAAACACTGACCTTGAAGATGTCGCTCATTTCATATCCCTGATAATCTCCCTCAAGCGGCTTAAGAACGGCGTCGAATACGAATTTGGAGCCGTCCTTTGTGATCTTCACGGATTTGAAGATATGGTCGTCCTTAATTTCGGCAGTCTCGGGAACGGGTTCGGTTAGAATGATCTCACCGGCTGAAAGTTCATCGTTGATTTCGGCGGGAGTTTCATCTGCATCATCGTTCATATCCGGCATTTCTCCGAAGTCACCGGTCTCATAGGTCATCTCAGCAAGTGCCTTTTCGATTTCCTCGAAAGACGCGTATTCTTTAGTCTCGGTGTAGGCGATATACTTGTCGCCGTCGACCTCGATCTCCTGTGTTTCCTTACCTTCAAAGGGATCCGAGCCTGCCATCATGTTATCGACGAAATCCTTTTTCAGGCCGACTGTGGCGGCGATGCTTCCGGTGCCGTCTTTGTTGAGCTTGACGCTCAGATCTTCATAAACACATCCCGTCAAACAGAGCGCGAGCGTAACGGCGGCGAGTACAAGTGCAAAAATTTTTTTCATAGATACCTCCTGTTTGGTTTGAAATTGGGGCGGCGCCTTTCGACGCCGCCCCTTTCAGTTACTTATCTTCTGTCAGGATCAATGACCGTTGTAGTTGAACAGTCCCTGGACTTTACTCGTCACCGTCGGCATGATCGTGCTGTTAAACAGCGCGTACAGACCGGCGAGGAGCAGAGCGCCGATGACCACGGCGATCAGGATTTTGACGCCGGAATCGACGTAGCCCTCGGCCTTCTTGTTGGCGACAAAGGTCTTGGCGGTAATGACGGCGGCATTAGCCTTGTCACGGATCTTACTGAAAAACTTTTTCATTGAAAAATACCTCAACTTTCTTGATTTGAATTTGGTTTGGTTGGTTTGGGTGGTTTGTGATCAGTTGCCGGAGTAGTTGAACAGGCCGGTGATTTTCTGGGTCACTGTCGGCATGATCGTTCCGTTAAAGAGCGCATACAGACCGGCGAGGAGCAGAGCGCCGATGACCACGGCGATCAGGATTTTGACGCCGGAATCGACGTAGCCCTCGGCCTTCTTGGAGGCGGCGACTGTCCTCGCGGCAATCACTGCGGAATTGAACTTGGTTTTAAGATTCATAAAAAACTTTTTCATTTGAATACCTCTTTCCTTTTTTTGTGTCTTTTTGTTTGTTATTTTTCTTCGACATCATTATCTCTGTTGCCGGCTCTTTCGTTAAACGCCGGTTCGCATGCTGAGAGCAGGGCTTCTTTCAGCGCTTTTCTCGCATCTGCATTAACAGGATGAAAAATGTCCTTAAAAACGTCTTTGCCTTCGGCGTCTTTTCTCGCCTCAAACGGCATAAGCGTATAAACGCTGTTGTTTGTTTTGATGACCTTGACGCCGTGAACTGCGTACTGACCATCAAGCGTAACCGTGCAAATTGCTTTTTCGGCGTTTCCATCTCTGTAAACTCTGTTGACTTTTACACCAAGCTGCATCGTCTCCCCTCCTTTCGCTAAGTTATTTAACAAAAAGCCAGATCCGGGCAATAAAAAAGACCGAAACTGTGTTTCGGCCCGTGCGCACTTATTTATCACCTGGACAGGTCTCGTTGTTTCTGTAAAAATCTCCTGTAATATTCAAGTGCCTTTATAATATACTCCTCCGCCTGGATCTCGGTATATCCTCTTGGAATAAGCGGCTGAAGCTTCTCAAAAGAGAACTTGAACTTTTGCTTTTGGTTCGGCTTTTCCTCGGCCATAATGTCAACGACCTTTTCGTAGTCAATGGCACCGGATTCATACGCCTTACGGATGCGGATCGCCTGATCGTGTGAAGGAAACGCTTCGGTTTCATCAATGCGATCAACTACGTCCCGCTGCGTTTCCTCGTCGAGGTAAGATAATTCGACGGCGGGGCGCATCTTGATCTTTCCTTCATCGACGAAATCCAGCAATTCGGGGACAAGATTTGTCAATCTGACATAACGTTGGATCTGAGTGTTACTGTCTGCAACCTGGCCGGATAATATCTCCCTGGATTTCCCATCTAAAAAATGGTGTCCCACTGGGACACCATTTTCATCGGGAGGCTCTTTTGCAGGTCTGCCCGGAAGTCTTCTCATAGCTTCAAGTCGCATTTTGTACGCATAGGCCTTTTCCGACGGCAGTATTTCAGACCGCTGAAAGTTACTCTCTACCATTAGGATCGTCGCTTCATCACGATTCATATCTAAAACCTCGCAGCGCAAAGTTTCCATTCCCAGCTTTTCACATGCACGTTTTCGTCTGTGGCCTGAAATCATTTCATATCTTCCGCCGGGCATCTTTCTGACTGTCGCAGGAGTGATAACGCCACGTTCCTTGATACTATCGATAAGCGCGTCCATATCTTCGTCGTCTCTCACCTTGAACGGGTGATCCGGGAAGTCGTCGATTTCGGAAATGGGAATATCATAGATCTTTGCGAGTTCTGCTTCTTGTCTCGTTTCCTCTGTGGAAAAGAGATCATCTACTGAGGGAAGCTTCATTTTTAATGCGTTGCTTTTCGCCAAGCTCGATCACCTCCTTCGTGAAACTTTCATACGCTCTGGCGACTTTGCTGTTGCCGTCGTAGGTATAGATGCTTTTGCCGACGACGCTGATCTCGGCGCATTTGATAGCCATAGGAATATGGCTGTCAAAGACCTTGATCCTGCTACCGTAGTAGTCGCGGATCGTTTGCTCTGTCGTCTTTGCGAGATTTGTGTTTTCCGCGACGAGCGTCAGAACGATACCGTCTATACGGAGCTTCGGGTTGATCTGTTTCTGCACTTTGCTGATCGTTCTGGTAAGCTGGGTCATTCCTTTCAGGGGAAGGTAATGCGCCTGTACTGGGATGATCACGGAGTCGGCAGCGGTGAAGGCGTTGACGGTAATCATGCCGAGACTTGGCATACAGTCAAGCAGAATGTAGTCATAGCTGCTTTTCACGCTGTTAAGATACGTCGCAAGGATGCGCTCGCGGTTCATCGTGGATACAAGCTGTAAATCCATACTGGAAAGCTCGATATTCGCCGGGAGAAGATCGACCCCCTCCGGCTGATGGATGATACCTTCTTCCGGGGAGATTTCATCATCCTCGATCACCTTTTGCATAATGGTCGATACCGTCGTTTCGATCTCATCATTGTCCTGATACCCGCAGCAGATCGTTAAATCGCCCTGCGGGTCACAGTCCACAAGAAGGACTTGCTTTCCCAAACGCGCAAGCCCGACGCCGAGATTGAACGTCGTTGTGGTTTTGCCGACGCCTCCCTTTTGGTTGGCGACGGCAATTACTTTACATTTTGTCATATTTGGTTGCTCCTTTCTTTGTTGTAAATAAAAAAAGCCGAAACCATATAAATGATTCCGGCTGCAGGCATAAAGGAAGCCACCTTGTTCGGTGGCTTTCTCGTGGCGCCCAATCTAGGACTTGAACCTAGGACCCCCTGATTAACAGTCAGATGCTCTAACCGACTGAGCTAATTGGGCACATTGCACAAATTCAATATTCGATTTTTGGTCATTTTGCACATTTCCCGTGCATCTTTTGCCCTATGTGAAGCGTATCATCGGTTCTAACCGACTGAGCTAATTGGGCACATTGCACAAATTCAATATTCGATTTTTGGTTATTTTGCACATTTCCCGTGCATCTTTTGCCCTATGTGAAGCGTATCATCGGTTCTAACCGACTGAGCTAATTGGGCATATTAAAATAACAAATCACCTACATTATGCACATCCCCCGTAAAGCAGGGACGTGCATAATATGTAGGATCAAGTGTCAGCATCGACCTATCTTCCCGGGCCGTCTCCAGCCGAGTATTGTGGGCACAGACGAGCTTAACTTCCGTGTTCGGAATGGGAACGGGTGGACCCTCGCTGTTAAAGACACTGACTGCACCGGACGCGTTATGACGCGCTTCCGTGAATATCACCTGCGGTCCGCGCGCTGCTTTCGCACCTCGCGCGGCACGCTTAACGGTTATTGAAAGTGAATAGAAGATTCGCTCATTCGAAATAGTTCAAGCCCTCGGTCTATTAGTATCGGTCAGCTCAACACGTTACCGTGCTTACACCCCCGACCTATCAAACTTGTAGTCTGCAAGTGACCTTACTAACTTTTGTTATGGGATATCTAATCTTGAGGTGGGCTTCACGCTTAGATGCCTTCAGCGTTTATCCCATCCATACGCGGCTATCCGGCTATGCTCCTGGCGGAACAACCGGTGCACCGGTGGTATGTCCATCCCGGTCCTCTCGTACTAAGGACAGCTCCTCTCAAATATCCTGCGCCCACGACAGATAGGGACCGAACTGTCTCGCGACGTTCTGAACCCAGCTCGCGTACCACTTTAATCGGCGGACAGCCGAACCCTTGGGACCTGCTCCAAGCCCCAGGATGTGATGAGCCGACATCGAGGTGCCAAACCTCCCCGTCGATGTGAACTCTTGGGGGAGATCAGCCTGTTATCCCCAGGGTAGCTTTTGTCCGTTAAGCGACGGCATTTCCACTCACATACCGCCTGATCACTAACTCCAACTTTCGTTACTGTTCGACTTGTTGGTCTCACAGTTAGGCTGGCTTGTGCGTTTACACTCAACATGCGGTTTCCGTCCGCATTGAGCCAACCTTTGAGCGCCTCCGTTACCTTTTTGGAGGCGACCGCCCCAGTCAAACTGCCCATCTGACATTGTCCCCCGCCGCGATTCAGCAGCGCAGGTTAGAACCTCAGTACATCAAGAGTGGTATCCCAACGGCGACTCCGCACATGCTGACGCACATGTTTCAACGTCTCCCACCTATCCTGTACATAATATACCGAGGCTCAGTATCAAACTGCAGTAAAGCTCCATGGGGTCTTTCCGTCTAGTCGCGGGTAACCGGCATCTTCACCGGTACTACAATTTCGCCGGGCGGGCTGTTGAGACAGTGCCCAGATCGTTACGCCATTCGTGCGGGTCAGAACTTACCTGACAAGGAATTTCGCTACCTTAGGACCGTTATAGTTACGGCCGCCGTTGACCGGGGCTTAAGTTCAGTGCTTCGGTTGCCCTAACACTTCCCCTTGACCTTCCGGCACCGGGCAGGCGTCAGCCCCTATACTTCACCTTTCGGTTTTGCAGAGACCTGTGTTTTTGCTAAACAGTCGCCTGGGCCTATTCGCTGCGACCTACTTCCGTAGGTTCCCCTTCTCCCTAAGTTACGGGGTCATTTTGCCGAGTTCCTTAACAACCCTTCTCCCGTTGGCCTTAGAATTCTCTTCCCGTCTACCTGTGTCGGTTTGCGGTACGGACGTCTTATATATTCCTCATACCTTTTCTCGCCCGATCTTTCCCCTGCTTCCCTACTCTGATTTCAGTCCCGTTCTCACGCCCGGGGCGACCATCGCCCGGGTCAGGTTATTTCTCGGTGTCAGTATGCTTAAATATTTCGACGGCTACGGAATCTCCACCGTATGTGCATCGGCTACGCCGTTAGGCCTCGCCTTAGCTTCCGGCTTACCTTGGGCGGACGAACCTGCCCCAAGAATCCTTAGACTTTCGGCCATTACGATTCTCACGCAATTCTCGCTACTCATTCCGGCATTCTCACTTCTGTACTGTCCACACCTGCTTCCGCTGATGCTTCACCCTGTACACAACGCTCCCCTACCCAGTATATTGCTACACTGCCTACGCTTCGGTTATATGCTTAGCCCCGTTGAATCTTCGGCGCAGCGGCACTCGACCAGTGAGCTGTTACGCACTCTTTTAATGAGTGGCTGCTTCTAAGCCAACATCCTGGTTGTCTGCGCATCGCCACATCCTTTTCCACTTAGCATATATTTGGGACCTTAGCTGTAGATCTGGGCTGTTTCCCTTTTGACAATGAGACTTATCTCACACTGTCTGACTCCCGGACACGATTTTTCGCCATTCTTAGTTTGATGGGATTTGGTAGGCTTTCGCCCCCGCATCCGTTCAGTGCTTTACCTGCGATAATCTTTTTCCGAGGCTAGCCCTAAAGCTATTTCGGGGAGAACCAGCTATATCCGGGTTCGATTGGAATTTCTCCGCTATCCACACCTCATCCGCCACTTTTTCAACAGGGGTCGGTTCGGCCCTCCATTGGGTTTTACCCCAACTTCAGCCTGGACATGGATAGGTCACCCGGTTTCGGGTCTTATGCATGCAACTCTTCGCGCTTTTAACACTCGGTTTCCCTGCGGCTCCGTTACTGAATAACTTAACCTCGCTCCATACATAAACTCGCCGGACCATTCTACAAAAGGTACCACATCGAGCTTTAACGCTCTTTGTGTGCTTGTAAACACAAGGTTTCAGGTTCTCTTTCACTCCCCTCCCGGGGTTCTTTTCACCTTCCCTTCACAGTACTGCTTCTCTATCGGTCATTGGGTAGTATTTAGGCTTGGAGGGTGGTCCCCCCGCTTTCCCTGCGGATTCCTCGTGTCCGCAGGTACTCCGGATACCGCTCGCTTTCTGACAGTTTCACCTACAGGACTTTCACCTTCTCCGGTGCAGCTTCCCAACTGCTTCTGTTACCGTCTTCATTGCTGTTTGCGGTCCTTACCCCGCAGGTATTTCTACCCGCGGTTTGGCCTCTTTCGCTTTCGCTCGCCACTACTCGCAAAATCTCGGTTGATTTCTTTTCCTCCGCCTACTTAGATGTTTCAGTTCGGCGGGTTCCCCCGGTAACGCTATGGATTCACGTTACCGTCACATACACGGGTATGTGAGGTTTCCCCATTCGGAAATCCGCGGATATTACGGCTATTTGCGCCTCCCCGCGGCTTATCGCAGCTTGTCACGTCCTTCTTCGGCTCCCAATGCCAAGGCATTCCCCTTGTGCTCTTATTAGCTTGAACTCTTTCGACGTGCACCCTTTCGGATGCACTTGCATGAGCTCGCAAATCTGCTAGATTGTAATTTTCATTACCCTTTTGCTTTCTTGGAAAGACCTTCATTAATTACCTTAATAAATTTCTTTCTGTCTTGATTTGCTTTCTCCTATTCACTTTTCAATGTCCGTTTGAGTATCCTTCCGAATACCCACCAAAAAATACTTCTGTCAGAAATATCCTTTCGTCGATATTCTTTCTTACTCCTGCGCTCTCTTCCGCTTCTTCCGCGTTTGGTGGGCTCAAGTGGATTCGAACCACCGACCTTGCGCTTATCAGGCGCACGCTCTAACCACCTGAGCTATGAGCCCGTTTTTTACAACGCGGTGGAGTGTACACGAATCTGTTGCTTCTACTCCGCGGCAGTGAACCCGAACCGCTTTGTCCGTTGGTGTGCAAGCTGTTAAACCGCTTTACCTCCGCAGCAGTGAACCCGAACCGCTTTGTCCGTCATACGCCCCTTCGCTCCCCCTTGTGGTGGAGATGAAGGGAATCGCTCTCGCCTGCGGGCTCGGTCAGGGTCGGCTCTGACAGCCCCCCGGGCTGTCATTCACTACCGACCCGTTCGATTTCCTTCGAACTGCCGGTTCTCCGTTCCTGCTTCTGCCGCCGTGCGTCCCTTCGCTCCCCCTTGTGGTGGAGATGAAGGGAATCGAACCCTTGACCCCCTGCTTGCAGGGCAGGTGCTCTCCCAGCTGAGCTACACCCCCGTATCCGGGGAGCTTTTGAAACGGGCAAAGAAAATTGAACAACAGAACGGAAAAACCCTTTTGTCGTGATTTTTGCTCTAACGAGTTCGCGCTGCGGCTTTCGGCCGCTGCGCACTTTCTCCTTAGAAAGGAGGTGATCCAGCCGCACCTTCCGATACGGCTACCTTGTTACGACTTAACCCCAATCATCGAACCGACCTTCGGCTGCTCCCTCCTTGCGGTTAGGACACAGACTTCAGGTCTTCCCGACTTTCATGGTTTGACGGGCGGTGTGTACAAAGCCCGGGAACGTATTCACCGCGGCATGCTGATCCGCGATTACTAGCAATTCCAACTTCATGCAGGCGAGTTGCAGCCTGCAATCTGAACTGGGACGTTATTTTGGGATTTGCTCCGCCTCGCGGCATTGCTCCCCTTTGTTTACGCCATTGTAGTACGTGTGAGGCCCAGAGCGTAAGGGGCATGATGATTTGACGTCGTCCCCACCTTCCTCCGTTTTGTCAACGGCAGTCCTGTTAGAGTGCTCTTGCGTAGCAACTAACAGTAAGGGTTGCGCTCGTTGCGGGACTTAACCCAACATCTCACGACACGAGCTGACGACAACCATGCACCACCTGTCTCTACTTTCCCCGAAGGGCACGGCAAACATTACTTCGCCTTGGTAGGATGTCAAACTCTGGTAAGGTTCTTCGCGTTGCGTCGAATTAATCCACATACTCCACTGCTTGTGCGGGCTCCCGTCAATTCCTTTGAGTTTCAACCTTGCGGCCGTACTCCCCAGGTGGAATACTTATTGTGTTAACTGCGGCACAGAAAATTTCTTCCCTACACCTAGTATTCATCGTTTACAGCGTGGACTACCAGGGTATCTAATCCTGTTTGCTCCCCACGCTTTCGTGCTTCAGCGTCAGTGGTCGTCCAGTAATCCGCCTTCGCCACTGGTGTTCCTCCCGATCTCTACGCATTTCACCGCTACACCGGGAATTCCGATTACCTCTCCGACTCTCAAGATATACAGTTTCAAATGCAGTTCAAAGGTTAAGCCTTTGTATTTCACATCTGACTTGTTTACCCGCCTACTCACCCTTTACACCCAGTAAATCCGGATAACGCTTGCCACCTACGTATTACCGCGACTGCTGGCACGTAGTTAGTCGTGGCTTGTTTTCAGGGTACCGTCATGCTTCGTCCCCTGTCAAAAAAGTTTACAATCCGAAGACCTTCTTCCTTCACGCGGCGTTGCTGGGTCAGGCTTTCGCCCATTGCCCAATATTCCCCACTGCTGCCTCCCGTAGGAGTCTGGACCGTATCTCAGTTCCAATGTGGCCGTTCAACCTCTCAGTCCGGCTACTGATCGCAGACTTGGTAGGCCGTTACCCTACCAACTATCTAATCAGACATGAGCCCATCTTAAAGCGGATTGCTCCTTTCCTGCCAACGCGATGCCGCTTCGGCAGATTACGCGGTATTAGCACAAATTTCTCTGTGTTATCCCCCTCTTCAAGGCAGGTTGCTCATGCATTACTCACCCGTCCGCCACTAAAATATACAAAAGCAAGCTTCCGTATATCTCCGTTCGACTTGAATGTGTTAGGCACGCCGCCAGCGTTCATCCTGAGCCAGGATCAAACTCTCTAATGAGTTGTTTTATCCCTCGGCCCCGCTTCCGCGGCGCCGCTGAATTTCCTGTTTGCTCTTCTTACTTGAAAAGAATTAACGAGTTCTTCCGTACTTCGTACTTTCGTACTTCGTACTTCTGTTGTTCAATTTTCAATGTCCGTTTCTGCTGCCCTTCTTGCGGACAGCTTGGCTATTCTATCACAACTTTTCCCGGTTGTCAATACCTTTTTTACAAAAATTTTAACTTTTTTCACATTGCTGTGGAAAAAGTTTGCGGAAGCGAAAAAGTGCGCGGCGATAACCCGCCGCGCACAAGTTGACATAATCCTATTATATAATAAATTATGGAAGGTTCTTACCGCAGAGAGTAGCTGCCGAGCTTGTCTTCGGGCGTTTCGAAGCGTTCAATCCACTTTCCGTGTGTGAAATCGGGGATCCCGACGGCGGCGCCGCCGGCTGCTATCGACTCTTCGGAAAGCGCTGAAATGCACATGAGGGTTGCGGTGTCGTAGGTGTCGATGGGCGGGGTGATCCCCTCGCGCACGGATTCTATGAAAGCGTTATAGACGAGCCAGTCGATGCCGTCGTGCCCGCCTATGGGATTTGCGCGGTATTCACGCCAGATGGGGTGTTCGTATTGCTCCGCGTATTTTTCGGCGTTGCCGATCTTATCGTTCATAGTGGCAAATTCGCTTTCGCCGTCCATATGAACGTAATCGCCGTCCATGGCGTACATCCCCTTGGTGCCGCGAACCGCGAGCCCGCGTGAATAGATGCGCGGCAAAGTGGTATCGAGCGTGAGGCGGATTGTTTCCCCGCCGGCGCAGCGGATAACGGTGGTTACAATATCACCCTGGGCGTAGTCCCTTTTTGCAAGCGGGTGGTCCGCGCCGCGATGCTCCGCGGCGTATTCGCGCAGGCCGCGCGCGCAGGAGGCGACGGAATTAAGGCTTACCATGCGGTTGCCGCGGTTTATATTGAGTATCTGCATTATCGGCCCCAGCTCGTGAGTCGGGTAGTTTTCGCAGTTGCGGAGCGAATAATTGCGCTGACGGTAGTGGCGGTTCACGTCGCCGTTGACTATCTCCTCGCGGAGGTCGTGCAGATAGCCGCCGTCGCAATTGACAACGGTGCCGAACACGCCGAGACGCGCCATATTGAGCGCCATAAGCTCGCGTCTGCCGTAGCAGCAGTTCTCCAGCATCATACAATGGACGCCGGTTTCCTCGTAAACGGTAACGAGCCGGTGGCAGTCATAGACGTTATACGCGCCGCCGACTTCGGTGCCGACAGGCTTGCCCGCCTTCATCGCGGCGATGCACATTTCTATATGAGATTCCCAGGCGGAAAGGACGAGTACGGCTTCGACCTCCGGGCAGGAGATGACCTCGTGCCAGTCGGTGGTGCAGAAGGGGGTTTTGCCGGTCCTGTTCCTGACCGTTTCCGCAGCTTTATCGACGCGGTCCTGATAAACGTCGCATACGGCGGCGACCTCCGCCAGGCCGTGATCGTACATAGGCAGGAACACGGAGTTTATAAGCGGGAGCCCGCGGGCGCCGAGCCCGATGACTCCGATTTTTACCGTTCGTTTTGCTTCCATAGTTTTTTCTACCTCCAAATGATTCTAATCCGATTATATTGTTTATGAAAGAAAAAGTCAACAATATTGCGCAAAAGTCTTTACAAAAATGCTTTTTTGGATTAGAATCAAAACAGTAATTACTGTTTTGGAGGAAAAAAATGACTTTACTTGTTATGGCGGCGGGTATGGGTTCCCGCTACGGAGGACTGAAGCAGCTCGATCCACTGGGTCCGAACGGCGAATTCATTCTTGA
>Ga0247611_10003459_pt1 | contig 23400 bp, 23 predicted proteins | sample 177DNAGHGhighgp2_FD_192422 | JGI IMG/M metagenome (GOLD analysis project Ga0247611, IMG submission 192422) | Sheep rumen microbial communities from Palmerston North, Manawatu-Wanganui, New Zealand - 1770 DNA GHGhigh gp2 | ecosystem: Host-associated > Mammals > Digestive system > Stomach > Rumen... | reverse complement strand
GATAATTCTTTTACTTCATATTCTACATAAGGACATTCATTAGAATAATAAATAGTAAAATCTTGACTATCAATTTCCATCTTACGAGCTGTATCACTAAACTTTGGTGTTTCTTTATCATCAAAGGAAAGTGCCATTAATTCATAATCATTGATTGTGTCTACAACTTTAAATCCATAATGTTCAAAGAATTTTTTATCTCCAATAAATGGTTTCTTCTTTTGTGATACTAATGTACATACACCACTCATTTTTTTATTTTTTGTATCTTCAATAGCATATTCTAATAATTCTTTACCAATACCCTTTCCTTTAAAGCTACCTGCTACCCATAAACAGTAAATATGCATATAATTTTTTCCATTAATAGGAACCCAAGCTGTTTCTATTGGTTCATATTCAATAAAAATTTTACCTCTTGCATTTAGCTTTCTAAATACGTGTCCATCTTTTAATTTGCTTTTAATCCATTCTTTCTTTTTATCAACACCATCTTGGTGTTTAGGATCTCCTATAGCACAACAAATATGTTCTTCATCAATATTCTTTTCATCTAAATTAATATACTCATTCATACTCATACCTCTATGTTTATTATATCACAATTCTTCTAAATCTAATTACATCGCAATATTACTATTTTACGATCAAAAAAAGATGTCTATTAAACATCTTTCTTCTCTAGTATCATAACTGTTTCCACATGGTATGTATTAGGAAACATATCTAGTGCATATATTTTAGTTATATTATATCTTTCTTTTAAGATATTTAAATCTCTTGCAAGTGTAATAGGATTACATGATACATATCCTATCTTATCAGGATTAATTATTAAAATATCATTTAATGTTTTATCATTTAATCCTGATCTAGGAGGATCAATTATTACAGTATCTATTTCATCATTTATAGTTGGTAATATTTCACTTGTATCACCAGCATAATATTTATAGTTTTTAACTTTGTTTAAGACTGCATTGTCATTTGCATCTTTAATGGCATTCTTAACTTTTTCAATACCTATTATTTTATTATATTTATCTTTTAAAGAAATACCCATTACTCCTGAACCACAGTAAAGGTCTAATAAAGTATTACCAGATAAATTATTATTTAATATTTTAAATATTTCATTAGCTATATAATTATTAATTTGAAAGAAAGAATCATATGATACTTTAAATTTATATTCACCTATATAATCAAAGAAGTAATTATTGCCATATACTGTTTTCCCATTTACTACAACACCTACTACATTTTCAGGTGGATCATTAAAGAATTCAAATTTAGATGTTTCTATAACTAATAATAAATCATTATTATAATTAGTTCTTATAGTTATACTTCCATCATATATATTCATGAAAGAATGATAATCTATTATTTCATTTATAGTATTATTAGCTAATAAACATTTAGCTATATCACAGTAATCATGAGATGAATTATTATAATAAGAATAAGTATTTCTATGTATTTTTAATTCAACTTTATTTCTATAAAATAAATCTTTATTTGATTCTATTATTTTTACACTTTCATCTATTCCACAGTATTTCTTTAATATATCTTTAACTACATTCCTTTTATATTCTATTTGATCAGTATAGTTTAAATGCATAAATGTACATCCACCACAATCATTTATATAAGGGCATTTAGGTAAAACTCTATTAAGTGAAGGCTTAATAATATTAATAACTTTACCTTCATAATACTTGGAATTCTCTTTAGTTATTTCTACTTCTACTTCTTCATTAGGCAAAGAATTAGGAATAAATATTATCTTATTATTGTAATATGATATACCTCTTCCTTGATTATCTAATTTACTTATTATTAACTTTGTATGCATATAATTTATGTACTTCCTTTAATGTTAGTTTTCTATAATTACCTTCAGGTATATCATCAACTAAGAATCCATATTTAGATCTATGTAATCTTATTACTTTATAACCTAAAGCACCAAATACTTTTTTAACAATATGATTTCTTCCTTCAATAATGGATATTTCAACAGTAGCATATTTATTATTACTTTTAACTTTAACTCTAGTAGGTGTACATCTTCTATTATCTATTACTACACCTTTCTTTAAAGTATATATATCATCAGTTAAAATCTTTTTGTCTAATTTAGCTATATATGTTTTTTCAATATGGAAAGAAGGATGAGTTAAGATATTATCTAATTCACCATCATTAGTTAAAATAATTAATCCAGTAGTATTATAATCTAATCTACCAACAGGATAGATTCTTTTATCTTCATCAATTAATTCTGTAATAACAGGTCTATTCTTTTCATCTTTTAAAGAACAAATATAACCTTCAGGTTTATTTAATAAATAATATACTTTTTCTTCTCTTTGGATTGATACACCTTCTACTTCTATATCATCTTCATATGATACTTTCATACCAAGTGTAGCAAGTTCACCATTAACATATACTTTTCCTTGTTTAATTAATTCTTCAGCTTTTCTTCTTGATGTATATCCAGATTCAGAAATAATCTTTTGAATTCTTTCCATATTTATTCCTCCTTAAATAGTAAAAAAGATATGATTAATACATATCTTATTTATCACTTTTCTTTGTTGTTTTTTTAGTTGTAGTCTTCTTTGTTGAAGTAGACTTACTTGTAGTCTTTTTACTTGTAGTACTCTTCTTAGCAGTACTTGTTTTTTTTGTTGTTTTTTTCTTTGTTGGTTTCTTTTCAGTATCTTTAATCATAACCATTGTTGATTCTTTAACTTCTTCTTCAGTATCTTCAACTGCTTCTCTTATTTCTTTAGCTTTAGGATTAACCAAATAATAATTTAATACAGCACCTTTAATTCTAAAATGTTGAACTATTAAGAATACTGAAAATGCTATTACAATACCATCAATAATATAAGCTAATACACTAGCTTTAAAGAAGAATAAATCTCCAAGCATTGATGCAATACCATATATTAAACCAATTATACCAAGAATTAACATTCTATTTAATACACTCATATAATTGTTATTTTTTTCACTTTCTGCTCTAAAGTCTTTTACAACTTGTTTCTTTTCTTCTCTTGTTAATCTTTGATATTTATTCTTCATAACTTCCACTTCCTCTAAAACCTTTTCTATATAATCTAGCATTTATTTTTTGTTCTAGTTCATATCCAGAATATTTTTTACTTAATTCTTTATAGGCTTTTTCTTTCTCTTTTAAATATATATCTGAATCTATTATATCATATCTATTTAAAATACTTAATATATCTTCTTTATAATAACCTAAATTAGTTAGATTTAATAACACCTTACTTTTCAACATATAACTTGAATATTTACTATTACCTTTTATTTTTTTAGAAACAATAGTATCTATTCTATCTAACCATATATCACTAGAAATAGTATTTAATCTATCAATTATATCTTCTTCTTTTAATCCTAATTTAAGTAAATCTCTTTTTATCTTTAAAGGTCCATCATTAGATAGATTAATTCTATCATTTATATAACTCTTTAAATATAAATCTTCATTTAAGAAATTATTATCATATAATAGTTTAACTGTTTTATTAATAATAGATGCACTTATTTCTTTCTTCTTCAAATACTCTCTTATTTCTTTTTCAGATCTTAGTTTTCTATTTATATATTTAATAGATTCATAGTAAGAAAGTAATTCATCATTATAGGATAATATTTCATCTAATAATTTTTTATCTATTTCTTTTTTACTTAATAAATTATATTTAATGATAGTATCATCATATAGTTTATATGTTTCATCATCAATTATAACTTTATATTTATTGCCTTTATCTTTAATGAATTTTACTACTTTCATACTTATCTCCTTCAAGATTTATTATATTTTTATAACAAAATAAAAGCAAGTATTACTTGCTCTTATATTCCTAATAAAATTGAAGCAATCTTGAAATATATTAATAATGAACATGCATCAACTATAGTTGTAATAAATGGTGATGCCATGACTGCTGGGTCAAATCCAACCTTCTTAGCTAAGATTGGTAAAGATGATCCTATTAACTTAGCAACACATACAGTTATTACTAATGTTCCACATACAACAGTTGCTATTAATACTTCAATATTATCAATAAATATTAATTTTAAGAAATTAGCTAAAGCTAATGTTATTCCACATAATAAAGATACTCTAAACTCTTTCCATAAAACTTTAAATGTATCTTTAAATTCTATTTCATTTAAAGATAAACTTCTTATAACTGAAACAGATGCTTGAGAACCAGCGTTTCCACCTGTATCCATTAACATAGGAATAAATGCAGTTAAAGCTACACATGATGCTAATGAGGCTTCAAAATGAGTAATAATACCACCAGTAAAAGTAGCAGATATCATTAATAATAATAACCAAGGTATTCTTTTATAGAATGTTTCAAATACTCCAGTATTAATATATGATTTATCAGTTGGAGTAATCGCTGCCATCTTTTCAATATCCTCAGTAGATTCTTCTACGATTACATCGATGATATCATCAATTGTAATAACACCAACAAGTCTGGATTCAGAATCAACAACAGGCATTGTGTTATAGTCATAATCTTGGAACATATCAGCAACATCCTCTTGGTCCATTAAAGTTGGTATCATATGTTCTGCTTCAATCATTACATCTTCTATTAATGTATCAGGATCATTAACCAATAAATCTTTTATAGAAACTAAACCTAATAAATGTCTTTCATCATCTGTCACATAACAATTATCATATGAAACAAATTCATTCTTTTGTTTTCTTATTCTTTCAATAGATTGTTTAATTGTTAAACCTTTCTTTAAATGAATATACTCTGTAGCCATTAAAGAACCAGCTGAATTATCTGGATATCTTAATAACTTATTAATAACTGATCTAGTTTCTTTAGATACATTTGATAATAATTTAGCTACCATTACAGCAGGCATTTCATCAAATAAGTCAGCAGCATCATCTGAATACATATCTTCAATGATTGATGTTGCTTCTTTATTAGTTAAAGCAGTTATTAACTTTTTTTGTACATCATCATCCATATTAACAAAAACATCAGTTGCCATCTTTTTAGGTAATAATCTAAATGCTTGAGTTAATTTATCATCTTCTAACTCTTGAATTAATGTAGCTATATCTACTTCATTCATATCCTTATAAATATTCTTAATATCAGTATATTTTTTATTGTCTAATAATTCTTTAAAGAAATCTAATTTCATATAAATCAACTCCTCTTTGCAAAAACGTTTTTATTATACCACATTAATTATAACATAAAAAAAGATAGATTAATCTCTATCTTTTTCCACATGTTGTTCCATTCCATTTATTAGGTTCATTAACAACACCTAAGAATAAAATACTATTAGTTGTTTTTTCTCTAATCATATATATAAATGGTTTATTTAAATCAATATTGATTATATTATAATCAGGTTCTATAAATGCTGTAGCTTCATTTAAACCAAAGAATGTAACGGCTGCTGCTTTTGTTCCTTCTTCATTTAATGCAATATGTGTTTTATGAATTGCTTCTTCTACATATAAATTATTAATATTATTCTTTGTTCTTGTTTCTTTAGATATTATTCCAGAGAAATCAGCTTTATCCATATCAAATGCATCAGACATACCATTATTAATTAACAATGTTTTGAAAGATTGTAAATCATAATCATATGTATATCTTGGTATAGATAAGTATATTTTTGTTGGCTTATCATTTTGTTCTGCTTTTTTAGATTCTAATTTAGCTAATTCTTTATCATCAAAGTTCTTTATATATTCATTTATATCATCATTAGGTAATATAGCTATATATTCTAAATTAGTATCTTCTTTATATGGAATAATAATACCTTTTGCTTTATCAGATTCGAGATAATTATCAATTCCACGATATTCATTATGCATCATCTCAACTTTTATCTTTTCACCATCTTGCTTAGTGAATTCTGCTTCAGTTGTTAATTCACATTCGAATCTTTTTTGCCATTTAACATCTATTGCAATTGCATTAGCTAATCCTAAAACAAAGTCTTCATCTATTCTATCCAATAATTTAGGAATCATTCCATCTGTTTTATTATTAACCCAATCATTTATAACTTTTGGTGTTTTAAAATCATCAAATAAGAATTCAGAAGAATAATTATCTTTTAAGTTAGTAGTATATGTTTCTTCAATAAAACTCTTATATTTATTCTTTGTAAACATAGCATTAGATATCTTGATATTTTCATTGTTGATAACTGCTACTTTTTCATTACCTATTAGTTTATTTATTTGTTCATAAGTATCACCTTTTGAACCATCTCTTAACATTGATAAAGCAACATTTATACTATATGGTGATATTAAATAATTATTTTTTTCTTCTTCGTTTATTTGTTTTAACATATTAAACATGAATGTTTTATTATCAGATTCATATTGTTGATAATTAACATCTTTTCTAGGATGTATTGTACTAATCTTTTTATGATAGTTCATAGCCATCAATATAATACTAGCTAATAGTACTATTATTATTGCTATTGGAATTATTAATAATATTTTTTTCTTCATAAGTATCACCTACTTTAATATTAATAAAAAAAGATAGATTATACAATAAATCTATCTTTTATATTATTTATTTTACATATGACATAATAAAATCTATTAAACTTTGATTTTGGCATATAAATCCAAATGCTACACCACATAGTGCACCTATTAAATGTCCATAATGAGATACACCATCTTTATTGAATAATTGTCTTACTTCATCAATAAAATAGAATAGTATTATGAATACTAATGTTAAAGGTATCTTATCAGACATATTAACAAATGCTGATAATGCTATTAACATAAATACTATATTTGATGCACCTAGTATTCTATATTTACCAATTATGAAATTAATTACACCTGTAATAAATGCAGTTATTAATATCATAATTAATAAATCAATTGATCCATACTTTTCTTCTATCATAGGACCTAATAATAATATCTTTAAGAAATTATTACTAAAATGTCCAAAGTCTTTATGTCCTAATATATTAGTAAAAAATCTTATATATGTTAAAGGATTTAATAAAGATGCCTTTTCACTTGAAAATAAATAATTACTCTTTCCTCTTGTTAACCATGATAATATCAATACTCCAAATGATACTAAAAAGAATGTCAAAGTAACAGGAGCATTATATTCAAAATATTTTAATATATCATTCATATTATTCACCTATTATAATTATATATTATTCATATAAAAAAGTAGATATATTATCTACTTTTTATATTTTAAAATCATCAATAAAATCTAATTCTTCTTGTTTTGCTTCAGCCTTTGTCTTTTTTACTTCTTTAGGTTTAGAATCTTTTTCTACTTCATCAACTTTCTTTAAAGTAGTTACAACAAATGCTTTAGTATATCTAGATTTAGTTATATTAGATCCAGTAGAAGCTAAATCCATGATAGATATATCTGTATTCTTTAATTCTTCTACATCATCTAATTTTTCTAATCCTATCATATCTTTAGTTGAAGTAATTAAAGCAGATATTATTTCATAGTTAGTTGATTTAACTGGTTTAATTACCATAGAACCACGTTTAGCTCTTGATGATTCAGTTAAGTCAGATAATTTAATACGTTTACCTGTCTTTTGATTTGTAAATATATTTAAATATTCATCATCAGCATCATATGTTAAACCAGATACAACTTCATCATCTTTTAAGTTAATACCTTTAACACCTGCAGACTTACCTGATGATACAACAGGTATTTCATCTGTCTTATAAGATATATAATATCCTGTCTTAGATACTATAATAGTATTTTCTTTAGCTCGTTGTACATCAACAACTAAATCATTATCTTTTAACTTAATATATGTATATAGTTTATTATATTTAGATACAGTTAAGTCATTTAAGTTAATCTTCTTAACATTACCATCTTTTGTATAAATAACTACTTCCATATCATGAGATCTATCATCTACTACATATGATTTAACTACTTCATCATTAGGATCAATAGCAACAAAGTTAGATATATGTTTACCTAAATCTTTCCACTTAAATGTAGGAATATCATTTATAGGTAAATAGATATAATTACCTTTCTTTGTTAATACCATGATTTTATTTAATGTAGTTGTTTCATATAGATTAATTAAATAATCTCCTTCTTTAACACCACTTGAATCAGCAGCATTATAAGATTTAGATGAAACCTTCTTTAAGTATCCATCTTTTGATAAAGATACTATTACATTTTCTTTCATGATTAAATCTTCTGCATTATAAGAAATTTCTTTTACTTCATCAGATATTTCAGTCTTTCTTGGAGTAGCATATTCTTTCTTAATAGCTCTTAATTCATTTTTAATAACTTGGTTTAATTTAGATTCATCACTTAATATTTCTTTTAACATATTAATAATCTTCATTGCATTATCATATTTAGCTTGTTCTTCAGCTACTTCTGTATTAGCTAATCTATATAATTGTAATGTAACTATATATTCAGCTTGAGCTTCATTGAAACCATATTCTTTAATAATGTTTTGTTTAGCATCAGCTTTACCTTTAGAAGCTCTAATAGTTTTAATAATCTTGTCTAATATATCAACTGCTTTTAACATACCTAATGCTAAGTTAGCAGCATCTTCTGCTTTCTTTAAATCATATTCTGATCTTTTTCTTACTACTTCTTTATCAAAAGCAATATAAGCATCTAGTATTCCTAGAATACCTAATTGTCTAGGTCTTCTATTAACTATTGTTACCATATTATATGAACAATTTACTTTAAGATCTGTATTCTTTAATAAATAGTTCATAACTAATTCTTTATTAGCCCCAGGTTTAAAATCAATAACTATTCTACAGAATGCATCTTTATCAGATTCATCTCTTACTTCAGCTATACCTGATACATTATTATTTATTCTTATATCATCAATCTTTTTAACTAATTGTTGTTTAATAACATCATAAGGTATTTCAGTAATAACACATGATTCTTTTCCTTTTTCTTTAACGAATTCATATTTAGCTCTTACTGATACTTTTCCCTTACCTGTTTCTAAAGCTTGTCTTATATCATTTTTACCTTCAACTATACCACCAGTAGGAAAATCAGGTCCTTTAACAATATCTAAGATACTATCTAAATGACAATTAGGAGAATCAATTCTCTTGATTGTAGCATCTATTATTTCACCTAAATTATGTGTAGGTATATTAGTTGCATATCCAGCTGAAATACCCATAGTACCATTTACTAAAATAATTGGGAACTTAGCAGGTAATACAGTTGGTTCCATTAAAGTATCTGAATAGTTAGGAGCCCATACTACTGTATCTTTAGGTAAATCTTTTAAAGTTTCTTCCGCTATCTTTGATAATCTTGTTTCAGTATAACGCATGGCAGCTGGAGGATCACCATCAATAGAACCATTGTTACCATCTACTTCAACTAATGGATTATTATTCTTCCACTCTTGAGATAAATGTATTAATGCATCATATACTGATGTATCACCATGTGGATGGAACTTACCTAATACATTACCTACTGCATTCGCACACTTCTTAAAAGGTTTATCATGTGTGTTTTTATCTAAATGCATAGCATAGATAATTCTTCTTTGTACTGGTTTTAAACCATCTCTTACATCTGGGATTGCTCTATCTTGAATGATGTACTTAGAATATCTACCAAATCTTTCACCCATGATATCTTCTAATGTATAATCATGAATTCTAGATTGCATATCAATTGTTTCTTCTTCGACTTTTTTCTTTGCCATCGAGTATCACCTAAAATTGATTATAACATAACAAACGTATTTTTGTACTTATTTATGTATATTATTAGACAAATAAAAAAGGAACTATTAGTTCCTTATTCGTCAAAGTTATAATTAAAGATATCATGTACACTAAAAATGTAATTATTATTAGTAACAATATAATCAGTAGTAATTAGCTTAATCTCATCTTTATATTTATCTAATTTATCAACTCTTACAAAATCTCTTTCACATTTAATATCTTCATATTTCTTACACTCTTCTGTTTCAACATCAGAATATTTAAATAATCCCTTATCTGATGCAATATATGATTCCCATATATCAGGTTCTTGAAGTCGTTTATAATCAGTTATATTACCATATTTTTCTTTAGAATATAGTACCTTCTCATCTACTAATTCATCAGATATATTTACCTCTTTACCTGAAGAATAATAATGATAATGTTTATTCTTTACTATACCTCTATATATACTTCCATCTTTTATATAAATATATGGATAATAACTAGTACCTAAACATTTATCTCCCACATCAACTGAACTATAATCATATTTTTTTTGTTCTTCATCAGTAAATGAACTAGACTCAACCTTTATAATGTTATCTTTAAACAAAACATCAGGAACTTTATCATATTCCAATTTATTGAAACCTTCACTATCAGAATAGAAATATGGTTTATTATCATCACTAATTAGTCTTCTATAACTTATATATTTAAACTTAATATCATCACTAACAGGTTTGCATTGTTGATCATTACTATAATACTTATTAGTATCTAATAATATAGAATATACTTTTCCATTAGATAACAACATAGTTTGATATTCTATATCAAGAATATCATACTGATTTAAATCATCACATTTAATCTTATATACCTCTATGCTACCAACATTCATTTTACTCTCTAATTTTTCTTCAAATGTTTTTTCTTTTTCTTCATTATTAACAACATGTCCACCACATCCTGTTAAACATAAAACAGACAATAAAATAAACATAAAAGTTAAAGTTTTTTTCATATAATCATCTCCTAGCTTTATTATAGAATAACTAATTATTTTTACAATAAAAAAATGGAATTAATCCATTTTTTTATACACAGAATTCTTGAATAGATTTATAGTTATCTTCTTTATCAACAACAACTATATAATCACATCCACCTGCATTACTCTTTCTAGTAGAATATTTAACTAGTTTTTGAATATTTGTATATTCTAATTTTTCAGCACTTAAAGTAGCCTCTTTAGTAACACCTAAATAATATTTATATACTTCACCTTTAGCAGTTAATATATATAAATTCTTATCTAATACTTCCATATGAGTAGCACCAGATACATTATCAATTTCTCTTTCTAAATCAAATACTACTTTACCATTAGTTAATAAACTAATTGAAAAATTTTCAGTAGCATAGTTTTCTACGATATTGTAATCACCTTTTTTGATTTTTTCCAATTTTTCAGCACTTAATAATGTATTAGAATCACATTCGCATCTACAAGTTACTTGATTAATTTCAATCTTACCAGTATAAATTAGACCTATAAATACGCATAAACAAACTACAATTATAATTAATATAAAGCTTAAAACTTTTAGTTCTTTCATATAATCTCCTTTTTTAATTATTCACATTTAATATTAGTTACTTCATAACTATGTCTTTTAATAGTTATATCACCTACACATTTTACTTCACCAGTATCAACATTAATTTTAGTATCACCTGTATTAGTAAAACTAGCATCTATTAAATAGTCTTCTAAATTATCAATATAGATCATCTTTAATTCTCCATATTTACTATCATCTAACCATGCTTTAGTATCTGCAGTTAATTTAACATCTTCAATACCAAATTGAGTATTATAAACTTCTTTAGGTTTAACAAATATATATACAGTTACTCCAACTATGAATAATAAAGCAATAATTGTTTCAATTATTCTTAATTCTTTTTTATCAAATATAAACCAAGAATAAATTATCATTGTTACTGCAGTAAATATTGCACTTAATAAATGATTTGGGAAAAAAGCTACTGCTTCATTTAAATATCCATAGTAATGATCTGCTAAGAATAGTAATATTGGAGATAATATTAATAACCCCCACCATTTATTATTTCTCATATAATATCCAATATATCCCATAGGTAAACAAGCTATAGTCCATACAAACCAATATTTATAGTAACCAAATAAACTCCATCCAGCAGAACCAAATAGTATTTGTACTAAATATACTAATGGTTGACTGATTAGGAAGAATACAAAACTCTTTAATGCTGATTCTAATGGAGTTTTACTATTTGTAATTATTAATACTCCAAATAAGATCCATACTTCAAAAGATATAGCTATATCTCTAAATGATGTTTCACTAGTAATTGGTAACATTGCCATAACCGCAGTATAAACACCTGCTATAATTGCCCATATAATAAGTTTAGGCCATGTAATATTTAAACCACCAAAGATTTTTTTCATTGTTTCATTCCTTTCTTTAATAAAGTTATATCATAAAAAAAAAGAATAGTCATCTATTCTTTTTCAAATCTTGCTTCAGCTATTTTTTCTTTAATTAATACTTTACCTTGAACTAAGTATTCATCATAAAATGTACCTAAATCCTTAGCTCTAGGATGAAAGTATTGTCTTGATGCTTCTATCTTTTGACCATATGATAATGATTCATCAGGTAATAGATTTTCACTTGAATGAAATGGTTCATCTTCAACATCAATTCTAAAAATATCTAATTCATTATCTCTTATTTGATGTAACCAAAAATCTAAACTTTTTTCATCACATGCAAATAATGAATGTAATCTAGAGTATATTTCAGGACAATTCTTACTACGATATTCTTCCATAGCTAGCTCTCTTAAATTAATACCTTCTTGTAATAATTTTTCCATAGCTAATTTATTAGCTAATTTTATTTCTTGTTGAGGGCATACATATTTATCTTGCATAAAACCTATTATTTCACCTAAGTTAACTCTATCTTCAAATGGTTGTATACCATTTAACTCACATAAACGATTAAACTTAGACATAGTAGAAGGGAATTCTTTAATTTCTACTGTAGGATTCATGTCGTATATTCTTTTATATAATCTATTATTAAACTTCTTTGGATCAACTATTATTGTTTTATTCTCTTTATAATCACTATCATGATTACCTAATAAATGTAAATGAAATAATTCCATATAAACATCCCCTTTAAGTGATGCTTATTATAACACCTAATTAATTAGAATACAAAAAAAGGAAGAATTAATCTTCCATATTAACATTTGTATAAATAGCTGTTACATCATCAATTGCATCTAATAAATTATATATAATATTAAATGTTTCTAAGTCTTCACCTTCAAGGTTAATCATTTCTTTAGCATACCAACCTGATTCATCGACTTCATAATCAATGTTAGGTATTAATTTTTCTAAAGCTTCTTTAGTCTTAAAAGTATCTTGATATTTAACAGATAATTCAATTACACCATCATGTGATTCTAATTCAAATGGTTCAATACCTTCATCTAATAAAGCCATTAAAACTGAATCTTCATCATCATATTTAAATGCTAATACTGTTAAATTATCATAATTATATGATACAGAATTAGTAACACCTAATGATTTATTCTTTTTATTGAAAGCTGCTCTTACTTCTCCAACTGTTCTATTAACATTGTCAGTTAAAGTCTTAATCATGAAAGTTGATGCACCAGGACCAAATCCTTCATACATTATTTCTTCATATTCATCTTTACCTGCACCTTTAGCTTTATCTAATGCTCTTTTAATAACATCTTGAGGAACTTGTTCCTTTTTAGCTTTTTCTATTAAGTGTTTTAAAGATAAATTTGATTCAACTTCAGTGCCACCTCTTTTAGCAACTAAATATATTTCTTTAGCATAAGTAGTATATAACTTACCTTTAGCAGCACCAGTTTCTTTTATTTTCTTTTCTCTAACAGCATATGCTCTTCCCATAAAAATCACCTATATAATTTTATTATAAACTAATTTGTTTTTCAACTATTTTATCGACTACGAGTATATGGTTTAAGTTCACCTTCTGTAAAAGATAAATCTTTTTTAGAATCTTTTATTCCATATACCTCTTCATATATACTAGATACATCTAATGATATAGCTCTTTCTCTAGGTATACCTAATAAATCTAATGTATGTAATACTTCTTCTTCACTTTTACCTTCTATTTCAAGATATTCAGGAATTCTAGGCCAAGTATCAATATCAATTTCAACACCATTTAATAAGAATTGAATTCTATAGTTTTCTTGTTTACCTCTTGCAAAATAACCTAATCTATTAAGCATTTCATCCATAGTTTCAAAATCACTTACTTCTACTTCTATTTCTTTAGTGCCATCAATATTAGCTGACTCTAATTGTTTGAAAGTTAATGTTGTAGTTTTTCCATCTGTTCTTAATCTAATCCATCTATTTGGATCTACAGGGTTAAAATCATAAACATTTCTTCTTTGAAATGAACTCTTAACAAAAGAAGCTTTCAATTCTTGTAATTTTTTTAATATTTCTTCTCTATTTATTTCTAATACTCTGACTTCATATTCTATTTTTTCCATAAATATTCCCCTTTATATACGCATATAATAATACAAATTAAAAAGAATAGCAAACGCTATTCTATTTTATCAATCTATTTCTTCCACTTTCTTTTGCTACATATAGATTTCTATCAGCAATTAATATAGCTTCATCTAATGTTTGAACATCAGATATAGATGCTGATCCTATAGAAATAGTAATTCTCTTTTTACGTTTATTTTCAAGTTCAAATCTATGATTTGCAACTTGTTTTCTAAACTTTTCAAGTAAGTGAGTAAATTCAGCATATTGCATATCAGGAGGAGCAATCATAACAAATTCTTCTCCACCCCATCTTCCAACTGTAATACCTCTTATAGCAAATGATCTTAATAATGAAGCTAATTCTTTTAATACCATATCACCTGATATATGTCCGAATGTATCATTGACAACTTTAAAGTGATCTATATCACATATTGCCACACTGAAATCTTTCTTTGTAACTATTGATTTCATTATAGTATCAGCACCTATTTGATTTAAAGCACGTCTATTATAAACTTCTGTTAATTCATCAAAGTCAGCTTTTCTAGATAATTCTCTTTCTCTTATAGATGTTCTATCACTAAAGAATTTAGTGAATAAGAATATTGCAGCAAATGATAAGAAACTATTGAAGATAAATAATATTTCTATAGCTCTTAAGTTTAAGTAATTTACTTTTGGTAAATTATATTTAATTGTTACATATCTTAATACAAAGAATGTAATCATAAAGAATATACCAAGTATCCATGGTCTATTATCCTTTTTAGCTACTCTTGTTTGAGTAGGTGAAAATGAAGGAAGGAAGAATGCACATGTTAGCCCAAATGCCCAGTTTTGGAATCCTGGAGCCCAACCAAATGTTAATACTGCTCCTATCATATGTACCCAGATTTCTATAAATGCTATTGCACCAATTAATCTTGTTCTTTCACTTGGAAAAAATGCAAAACAAAAATACATACTAGTAGTAATTGAATTATAAATGATCAAAGATAAAATTTTATATCTAGCATAAAAATGCATCAATACAATATGGTACAAAAAAATAGATATGTTTATAATAAACATTACCATAGCGACCCTACCCTTAGGAGTATTTTTATTTTGAATCAAATCTTTAATAACCTTTATCATAAAATCATCCCCTTGATAAACACCTATATTATAATAATAAGTATTTATAAAATCAATGAAATCGTTTACAAATTAAATATTAGTTGTTATAATTTTAGTAGAATAAGAAGGTGTATTTGATGAATACTAGTTTAATTAAAGAAACAAATACTAAGCTTTTAGATATAGTTGAAAATATATCTAAATTAAAAGATGAATATGAATTCAAATTAGCTGAGAATAAAAATCAAATAGATGATGAGTTAGCTAAAGTAGAAGAATATAAAAGACAATTCAATGAAGCTAAAAAAACAATTCAAAAAATGTCAGATGACATCAATGGATTTGAAGAAGACTATCGTAACTTAGTTGAAAAATTCCAAGATGATGAATTATCTAATATACTAACTGGTGTATCTAAAGAAATAAATGCTAAGATTAAAGAAAAGAAGAGAAATATCCAAAAAGATCAAAAGGAAATGAATTCTTTAATTGATAAAGCACAAGCAGCTAAGAAAGCATTAGTTAAACTTACTTCTGAGAAGAAAGCACTAGAACTAGTATTAAAACAAATAACTGATGTATATAAATATTATGATGAACAATTTAAAGATATAATTACATTCTCTGAAGATCACTTCGATAATCTACATCCTGATGAAGAAGAAATAGAAGTTGAAAACGAAGAAGATGTAAATGTAGATGAAATTGAAATAGATGAAAAAGAAGAAATCGTAACTGATGAAGATGTTAATAAAAAAGTTGTAGAAGTTGAAGAAGATGGTGAATCAACTGAAGATGAATTAACACTTGATGAAGATGAAGATGAAGAAGAACATACTGAAGAAGAACAAATCAAATCTGATGCTGAAGAATTAGATTTAGCCGATGATGATTTAGAACTAGATGATGAGGAAGAAGAAGCTTATCAAGATGTTGATCCAAATGAAATAACAGATGATGCATTTGATGATGAACACATTGATTCAGATGATATAGGCTTCAACATTGAAAACTTAGTATTAAATGATGATTTAGATTCTGATGATGAAGATTCAATAAGAGAATTCTTAGATAAAGATGAATTAGATCTAGATAATGAAGAAGAATAAAAGATACTCATAAAGAGTATCTTTTCTATTTATATATTTTATTATTAATATTAATTAAATTATTATAATCAACATCTCTTAGCATATTAATACTATTAGTAGATGTTACTTCTATACTTATTAAATCCTTTAAAGGTATAACCTTTCCATCTAATACAATAGTTGTTGAATTCTCTTTATTAATAGGTTTAATAATTATTTTATTATTTGTACCAGTTATAAAAGAATTAGCAATATTTTTATTAATTAAACTATTAATTGGTGCAATTGGTGTAATTTGCATAACATCAAAGGAAGGATCAATTATACTACCACCTAAACTCATATTATATGCTGTACTACCAATTGTAGAAGAAACAGCTACACCATCTCCAGCTAATTTATATAATAAATTATTATTAATAAATACTGATAAGTATAGAGTTTTAAACAAAGTATTTCTTACAGATACTTCATTCAATACATGATATACACTTCCGTCATATTCATCATTAGTATTAATTTTTATTGTTAAAAACTTGATCTTTTCAACATTGAAATTATTAGTATTTAAATCTTGAATAAATAAACTTAATTCATCTTTATTCATAGTAGTTAAATATCCAAGGTTACCAGTATTAATAGAAGAAAACTTTTTAGTTGGATCAAACTTACATTCATGTATCATTTTTAAGAATGTTCCATCTCCACCTACAGCTATAGCTAAATCATAGTCATCTTTATTAGATAATTCATAACCATTAGATACTAGTTTTTCTTCTAAGTCATTTCTAGTTGTTTCAGATATCTCATTAGCTTTAGCAAATAATCTAATCTTCATATTTATCTTTCTCCCATCTAGCAAATATTCCACATGGTAAAATAATATCAGAATTGTTTACAGGTAATCCTATTTCATTTGCTGAAATATAACCTTTATATTTACTTTCTACAGTTAACTTTAATATATTAGTTAATACTGTTTGAGATAAACCGGTAGTATATGAATTAATTAAGAACATGATTGGATCATCACTTAATAGTTTTGAACATTTTTTAACTAAATCATAAAGATCAGTTTCAATATTCCAAACTTCTTTATTAGCTCCTCTTCCAAATGAAGGTGGATCCATGATAATAATATCGTATTTATTACCTCTTCTTAATTCTCTATCAACAAATTTAACTACATCATCAACAAGGAAATGACATTCTTCATTTTCTAGTTCTGATGATCTCATATTTTCTTTAGCCCAATCTACCATGCCACGTGATGAATCAACATGTGTTACAATTGCATGTTCAGCTAAAGCTGCCATTGTTGCACCACCAGTATAAGCAAATAAATTTAATACTTTAACTTTTCTTTTAGCATTCTTAATCTTCTCTCTTATAATATTCCAATTATAAGCTTGTTCAGGAAATAAACCTGTATGTTTAAATCCCATTAGTTTTAAATTGAAAGTCAAATCTTTATAGTGAATTTGCCATGAATCTTTTAAGTACTTGCTATTCTTTGTCCAAGCTCCTCCACCTTTATTACTTCTTGTGTAATAAGCATCACATTTCCATTCAATATTAGTTAGTTTATCATTCCATATTACTTCAGGATCTGGTCTAACTAATGTTACATTATTCCAAGATTCATATTTGTTTCCATCACATAAATCTATTAATTTATACTCATTAAAATCTGATACAACTTTCATAAATATCACCTATATAAATTATAACAAAAATATGTATTATTTTATATATAAATGTACTATAATAAAAAATAAGAAAGGAAGATTATATGGAAGCTATTTTAGGTCCAGTTTTATTGATTATAGCATTTATACTATTATCATCAATAAGACAAGTTAACGAATATGAAAGAGGAGTATTATTTCAATTAGGTAAATTTAAAAGAATACTTAATCCAGGTTGGAATATAGTATTACCTATTATTCAATCTTTTCAAAAAGTTGATGTAAGAACTAAAGCAGTTGATGTACCTGAACAAGATGCTATTACTAGAGATAATGTATCTATTAGAATCAATGCAGTAATTTACTATAAAGTATTTGATGCTTCTAAAGCATTAATTGCTGTTCAAAATTATCAATATGCTGTTGGTCAATTAGCTCAAACAACAATGCGTAATGCAGTTGGTGCTATTTCATTAGATGAATTATTATCTGAAAGAGATAAGATATCTTCTGAAATATGTAAGATAATTGATGAAGCAACTGATCCATGGGGAATCAAGGTTGAAAATGTTGAATTAAAAGATATCAAGTTACCAGAAGAAATGCAAAGAGTTATTGCAAAAGTTGCTGAAGCTGAAAGAGAAAAAATGGCAGTTATCACTAAATCTAAAGGTGAAGTTGAATCTGCTGAAAACTTAGCTAAAGCTGCTGAAACAATGTCTTCTACTCCTGGAGCATTACACTTAAGAACATTAGCTACATTAAATGATTTATCATCTGATCAATCTAATACAATTATTTTTGCTATTCCAATTGAAGTATTAAATGCATTTGGACAACAAAACATGCAAAATGTAGTTAAAAAAATAACTGATAAAACTAATAAAGAAAAATAAAAGGAACTGTTTAGTTCCTTTTTTTGTTTGTATTTTTTCTAGTTTTTCCTTTTGTATATTTATCATCTAAATCATATAAAAAGTTTTCAACTTCATCTTGTTTTAAAGATTGATCACATGGATCTTGATAATAATACTTTGCACATAGATTATTGTAGAAACTTCTATCCTCAATACCTTCCATCTCTTCAAATAATTCTTGTTGAGTATATGGAGAGTATTCAATCATACTTGCCATTTTTGCAAAAATATCAGGATTCTCCATGAAATCATATGAACTAGCTACAGCTTTAGATGATTCATTTAATCCATCTAGGAACCATCTCTTTAGTAGTTCAGCATCAGGCATATTTCTATAGTGTCCTCTTTCTAGTAGAGCTGTATTAACAATTAAGAATAACTTGTTTAATACTTTTTCTAATTGATAGTAATATTCTTCATCAAGATAATCAAATTCACTAGGAATAAGATATTTACTCATTGAACCTAATTGTACATATTGAATATATCTAGTAGAATAATCATCTATAAATATATTAGCTTGATAACCTATAGCAATAAGTTTTTCAAGAAGCAATAAATCCTTATGACAGTTTATTGGTAAATATTGAAATCCTTCTGACGTACTTGTTAACATTAAATAGGAAATACAACTACTATTTATATCAAAATTTTTCATATAGAATTCTAATATTTCATTTAAATCTTGTTGAATTTTTTCTTTGTCTAAATATATATAATCAGTTATAGCTTCACGGAAACAATCTCCACTGTTTAAAGTATATTTATTTACAAATCTTTCTATTTGTTCTCTTGTTGTCATATTCCAAAACCCCTTTGATGCATTATATTATACACCTTTCTTGTTCATTTTAGCAAATTGATATTTATATATAAATCTCATAACTAATTTAACTGGTAATATTTTATTAAAGAATGCTCCTACTTTAATAATAAATGTAGGTATAATAATTAATTTATTCTTTAACATTTTATCAACAGCATATTTAGCTACATACTTAGCACTTACTCCTTTAGTAGCAAATGTACCATTAGCAACTTTATTAAATTCAGTTTCTACTGGTCCAGGACATAAAGCACTTACATGTACATTAGATTTAGCTACTCTTAATTCTTCATATATAGCTTCTGTTAATCTTAATACATAATTCTTAGTAGCATAATAAGTTGCCATCTTAGGTCCTGCAGTAAATCCTGCTGATGAAGCAACATTTAATATATGTCCTTTGTCTTTCTTTATAAAATCATATAAATATAATTTAGTCATATAATGTACCGCTTTAATGTTTAAGTCTATCATTTCAAATTCTCTAGTTAAATCAGTTTCACTAAAGTTTCCAAATAAACCAAAACCAGCATTATTGATTACTATATCTATATCTTCTTTTCTAGTTTGTTTATATAGATATTCAATATTTTTCATATCAGATAAATCTAATTGATAACATTTAACATTAACAGGTAACTGTTTCTTTAATTCTTTTAATTCTAATCCACGTCTTGCAACTAATATTAAATCATATCCTCTAGAGGCTAATTCTATTGCTAACTCTTTACCTATTCCACTTGATGCTCCAGTTATTAATGCTTTCATTATTTATTACCTCCAAATATAGATATTACTTTACTTACTGTTAATATTATATTATCTGCATTATTAATTGCTACTACTTTAAATATTGCTTTTCCACCTACAGTAAATGCTGAAATAAATGCAGCAAGTATAACACTTACTAAAGTATTATTTAATCCTGTAGTTAAAGAAAAACTAATAGCTAGTATAGCTCCAATAGAACCAGAGATAATACCACATATATCACCTACTATATCATTACATATAGATGATATCTTATTACTATTCTTTATTAATACTATTCCTTGTTTAGCACCCTTTATCTTTTTACTATTTAATGCATGGAATGTTGCTTCATTTGCAGTTATTGCAGCAGTACCAATAACATCAAATAATATACCAAATGAAATAGTAACAACAAGTACAATAAATAATACTATGTTATTACATGATACTGCTATTACATTTGAAATAGTACTAAATAATATTGATAAAATAAATGTTAATAAAAAAACAATTAATATCCAATGATCTTTTTTCATTAATATCACCTTACAAAATTATAACATAAAAAAAGATGTATTATTACATCTTCTTAAATAATTCTAATCTCTTTAAATAATTAAATCCTAATATAGATATTATTACTGGTATAAATAATAATATATCATTAAATAATCCTGTCTTTGGATTCTCTTCTACTCCTTTTACTGATTGTAATATAAAGTTTTCATTATTCTTATCTACAGAAAAACTCATAGGACTATGATTCCAATTATTACCAACAAAAACATCCATGCTTATCTTACTACTAGGTAAATCACTATACTCAATTAATGAATTTGGTTTCTTATATATTATAATATCATCGTTTGTCCCATCTAACCATTGACTATCAGTATGAAAAGTAACTTTATAATATTGTGTTAAGTTAATAGAATTTGAATAACTGCCATCCTTATTCAAAAAACCAACATATTTATTCTTTAAAGCTCCCTCAGCATCAAAAATTCTAACATCGAAACTTCTATTGTTTAAAAGTACTCCATCATTTGTCATTGGAACAATCCACTTATTCAAACCTTCTTCTTCATAAAAGAAACGAACAATTGAATAATTTATTTCCCCTTCACTTTCAACTTTAATTAGTGAATTATTTAATGTTAAACTCTTATGAATATCCAAACGATTAGCTAGAAGAGTACTATTATTTATATTTAACTTACCAAACTTAACAGCATTACATTTCAAATATGAATCATTTATATCTATATCAGATATTTTATCATATATACTACTATTATATGTCACATTCGAATTATTAATAACAACACTATCAGATGCAACACCTTTTACATTCAAATTTGAATTATTAATAATTATTTTTGCATTCTTTGGTTCATAAACCTTAACCATATCTCTGTCATAAGTAGGCATTGCAATGTAAGCATCATCTAATTCAATATTGTATTCTATTTCACTACCGTCACTTTGAGTTGTTTCTAAATTATATAAATAAAACCTTTTACCATTAGATGTGATTTTTAAGTTTGGTATAGAAGTTTGAATAGATGTTATATATACATCTTCAAATATAGTAAGTACTCCATTATCATATGATAATATCTCCGATACCTCATTATCAAATAAATCTCTTGCTAAATAAGAAGAGTATACATGTATTCCATTATTATCTATAAATACGTGCTTATATATAGTTTTGAGATTAGTGTCAGCTTTGACATTGAAAGTGAATAAACAAATAAATAGAATTGTTAGTATTTTAAACTTTTTCATACTACCACCTATTATAATTTTACCATTTATCTATTTTGATATACTAGTTTTTAATAATATTTATTATACCTTTACATAAAAAAGATGTATTACTACATCTTTTTAAATAATTCTAATTTCTTTAAATAATTAAATCCTAATATAGATATTATTACTGGTATAAATAATAATATATCATTGAATAATCCAGTCTTAGGATTTTCTTCAATTCCTTTAACACTTGATATTGTTAATGTTAATACAACATCTTTGTTTTCTTCTAATACTGCATTTACTGGTTTTGTATCCCAATCACCATTTTCAAAATCATCTAATGACATCTTACCTACTGGTATATCTGTAAATGATATCTTAGAAAATGCTGGTTTATAAATTACTATATCATCTGTTGTTCCATCTGCCCATGTTCCTCTTACTTTAAGTCTTACTTCTACTACTGATGCTATAGATAGTGTTTTTGGTGATTCACCAAATTCATTATCATATACATATGTAGCTGCTATCCATGAAGAACCACAACTATTGGAAGAGTATTCTTCATCCATGATATCAGGGCTAATTTCAACACATTGTTTATAAGCGTCCCATGTTTTTTTGTACAATGCTCTACCACTAGAATCTACAAATGACATGTGATCGTCAAATTCATAATTACCATTATCAAATTCCAATTTTGGATAATTACTTTCATTATATTCTTCAAAATCAATA
>Ga0247611_10003458_pt1 | contig 23404 bp, 19 predicted proteins | sample 177DNAGHGhighgp2_FD_192422 | JGI IMG/M metagenome (GOLD analysis project Ga0247611, IMG submission 192422) | Sheep rumen microbial communities from Palmerston North, Manawatu-Wanganui, New Zealand - 1770 DNA GHGhigh gp2 | ecosystem: Host-associated > Mammals > Digestive system > Stomach > Rumen... | reverse complement strand
GGGTCCGAAGAATACAGTTGCTGGTAAGAAGAAGTAAGGTGAGGTAAGTCAAAATGGCACAGAAAAAAAGCTTAAGACCCAGAAGAAGTGAGCGTAAGAACGTTGTAGACGGTCAGGCTCATATTCACGCTACATTCAATAACACAATCATTACAATTACCGATAAGCAGGGAAACACAATTTCCTGGGCTTCTGCAGGTATGGACGCCAAGGGTTCACGTAAGGGCACGAGCTATGCAGCTCAGGTTGCTTCCGAGAAGGCTGCTAAGACAGCTTGTGATCATGGCATGAAGACTGTTGATGTTTATGTCAAGGGACCCGGATCCGGACGTGAGTCCGCAGTAAGAGCCCTTGAGACAGCAGGCCTCAGAGTCACAATGATCAAGGACGTAACACCGGTTCCGCACAACGGATGCCGCCCTCCCAAGAGAAGAAGAGTTTAATCTTCTCTCGGCAGAATACTTAGTTTAGAAAAGAGGAATATAGCAATGGCTAGAGATATGACACCTGTCCTTAAGAAGTGCAGAGCCCTCGGTATTGAGCCTGCTTTCTTGGGAGTAGAGAAGAAAGAATCCAAAAAGCACGGTGCATCCAGACCTCGTAAGATGAGCGAGTATGGTATGCAGCTTAAGGAGAAGCAGAAGGCAAAGTTTATTTACGGCGTTCTCGAGAAGCCTTTCAGAAATTATTATGAGAAGGCTCAGAAACTCAAGTACGGCACAACCGGTGAAAACCTTATGATCCTTCTTGAGACAAGACTCGACAACGTTCTTTTCAGAATGGGTTTTGCCCGCACAAGAGATGAAGCAAGACAGATCGTAAGCCACAGAGGAGTAAAGGTTAACGGCAAGATCGTTAACATCCCTTCTTTCGCAGTTAAGGTTGGCGATGCAATCGAGATCAAAGAGGGCGTTAAGAGTTCTCAGAGATTCAAGGACATCATCGAAGTTACAGGTTCCAGAGCAACACCTGCATGGGTAGAAGCTGACAAAGAGAAGCTCAGCGGCAAGATCCTTGCAATACCTGCAAGAGATCAGATCGAAGTACCTGTAAACGAAGTTGCAATCGTCGAGTTGTATTCTAAGTAATACCATCCGGATCGCAAGATTTAGAATAATCTAGGAGGAACAAACATGATGGAAATCAGCCAGCCGACCGTTAAGTGCGTTGAGACCAACGAGGATAAGTCCTACGGCAAATATACCATCGCCCCGCTCGAGCGTGGATTCGGCACGACACTCGGAAACTCACTCCGCAGAGTGCTTTTGTCATCGCTTTCCGGCGCGGCAGTAACATCTATCAAGATCGAGAAGATTAAGCATGAGTTCTCCACTGTTCCGGGTATCATCGAGGATATGACGGAGATTATCCTTAATATCAAGGGTATCCGCGCTAAGCTTCACAACGAGTCCAACATCGTCAGCATCAGCGTCGCCAAGGGCAGAACCGGCGAGCTTACAGCAGGCGATATCGTACACGGACCCGAAGTTGAGATCATGAATCCTGAGCATGTTATCGCTCACCTCAACGGCAGTGATGACGTATTCATGGAATTCACACTTTCAAAGGGCCGCGGATACAATACATCAGAGCAGAACAAGCCCGCTAAGCAGGTTATCGGTGTAATCCCGATCGATTCCATCTTCACACCTGTTAAGAAGGCTAACTACAAGGTCGAGAACACACGTGTAGGTGCAAGAACAGACTACGACAGCCTTACGCTCGAGGTCTGGACAGACGGCACCATCGACGTTGACGAGGCTCTCTCTTCAGCAGCTAACTGCCTGATCGAGCACCTCAAGTTCTTTACGGCTCTTGCTGATACAGATTCAGCTCCGAGCTTCAAGAACATCGAAGAGAGCGGTGAGCATGATTCAAAGCTTTCCGGTGTTATTGAGGACATGGATTTCTCTGTACGTACTTACAACTGTCTCAAGAGAGCACAGATCAACACGGTAGGCGATCTCGTTGCCCGTTCAATGGACGAGATGATCAAGGTAAGAAACCTTGGTAAGAAGTCCCTCGAAGAGATCATCGAGAAGCTTGAAGACATGGGTCTGCACTTGAGAGAAACTGAAGATTAAGGTTATTGGAGGATATATAAATGCCTAACAGAAAATTCGGCCGTGCTTCAGATCAGCGTGCTGCTATTCTGAAGAATCAGGTCACAACATTGATCATAAACGGTAAGGTCGAGACAACCGTTGCCCGTGCTAAGGAGATCAGCGCTATCGTTGAGAAGCTCGTATCTTCCGCAGTTAAGGAAAGTGACAACTACACAACAAAGGAGATCACTGTTTCCGCTGCAAAGATCGACGGTAAGGGCAAGAAAGTCTTGAAGACAAAGACAGCTAAGAGCGGCGCTAAGTATGAGGTAGTCGATCGTGAAGTCAAGACAAAGACAGTTCAGGTTGACAATGCTTCACGTCTCGCAGCAAGAAAAGCAATGATCAAGTGGGTTAACAAGAGCCACGATGCAGAGGGAAATATCATCAATCCCGTTAACAAGATCTTTGATGATATCGCTCCCAGATATGCAGGAAGAAACGGTGGTTACACAAGGATCATCCGTCTGGGCGCAAGACGCGGCGACGGTGCAGAGATGGCTATCCTGGAGTTCGTGTAATAAATACACAAACAAAGCCGACAAATTGAATTGTTAATCAGTTACGGGGAAAGGTTTACATCTTTCCCCGTTCTCTTTAAAATGTTGCTACTAAAACAACGAGCGGGGTAAAAAACTTGCCTGATGACCCAAACAGAATAGAGATCAAAGATGTGAGTTTCTCATATGATGTCTCTGATGAGAATTCAACGAGAGCGCCGAGGCCTGCTCTTGACGGCATTTCCGTCACCATCGGGAAAGGTTCATACACGGCGTTCCTGGGAAGCAACGGTTCCGGCAAATCAACGCTCGCTAAGATAATAGACATATTGGAAGTGCCCGATTCAGGACGGGTCGTGATCTTCGGCAAAGATGCCGGAGATGACGACCTTTTCTGGGATATAAGGTCACAGTGCTGCTGTGTTTTTCAGAATCCCGATAACCAGATAGTCGGTACAATGATCGAAGAAGACGTTGCATTTGGTCCTGAAAATCTCGGGGTACCGAATCCGGAACTCAGGGAACGTGTCGATCAGGCATTGAAGGATGTCGGTCTCTATGAGTTAAGACACAGGGAGACCATGGCCCTGTCAGGTGGACAGAAGCAGAAACTCGCAATAGCCGGAGCTCTCGCGATGCGTCCCGATATCCTTATCCTCGATGAGGCTACGGCGATGCTGGATCCCGCGAGCAGGGACGATTTCCTCGCTCTTGTTGAGAAGATGAGGATCGAAAAGGGCCTTACGCTCATTACCATCACGCATGACATGACGGAAGCATTGAGATGCGACAAACTCGTCATCATTAATAAGGGAAAAGTCGCAATGGAGGGCAGCCCCGAAGAGATCTTCATGTCTGAAGACCTCTGGCAGTATGGGCTTAAGCGTCCGGTCAAATTCAATTTCGCGTTCGAGATCGCGAAACTTACAGGAAATAAACTCACAAAAGAAGACCTGAGGTCCGATGAGGCACTCCTCGAGAGGCTCACCTTGATGCTCGGAAAGCCCGGGATAAAGATGCCTGACGCCATCCCGGAAGGAAAAAAGCGTACGGATGACCGCGAGATCATAATGGAAGTAAAAGGTCTTTCATATTCATATGACGGAAATGATACCAAAGCCATCGACAATATAGATCTGGATATCAGAAAAGGTGAAGTGCTCGGTATCGTCGGCGACAGCGGATGCGGAAAGACAACCCTGATATCGCACATGAACGCAATAATACGGCCGGTTACGGGCGATGTAATCATCCATACGGAAGACGGGGATCTTTCCTGCAGGAACAAAAAAGACACCATGAAGATAAGACAGAATGTTGGTCTTGTCTTCCAGTATCCCGAATACCAGCTTTTCGAGGAAACAGTATATAAAGACATCTTGTACGGTCTGAAGAAAATGAACGTCTCAAAAGATGAGCAGAAAAAGCTCGTTATGGAGGCTGCCGAAAAGGTCGGGCTTAAGGAGCGGGAACTGAACGCAAGCCCGTTTGAATTATCCGGCGGCCAGAAAAGACGCGCCGCCATGGCCGGTGTTCTCGTTATGAGACCAAAGATCCTGGTGCTCGATGAGCCCGCGAGCGGTCTCGATCCACGCGGAAGACAGGAGATGTTCGCCATCATCAAAGGACTTGCGGAGAGCGGCACGACGATCATCCTCGTATCACACAACATGGATGAGGCGGCAGTAAACTGCGACCGCATATGTCTTATAAACAAAGGTAAGATCAAGGCTGTCGGAACACCGGAAGAGCTGTTCGAAAAGGGCAGGTCGGAAGAATTGGGTGTTCAGATGCCGAGGATAACACGGTTTTCGGATCTGCTCAGGTCAAGGCTTGCGAAGGCCTGTCCCGGCATAACATTCGAAGGAAGATATTTCGAACCCGAAAATGAAGCGCGGGTAATAGTCGCGGCAGCAAGTAAAGCAGGTGGTTCCGATGCTCGATAAGATAAGCATAGGCAGATACTATCCTGCACATTCATTCCTTCATGATACGGATCCGAGGATAAAGACGATCCTCTATGCCGTCTATCTCGTTGCGATCTTCATGATAAAGGAACCTCTGGCGATAGGCATACTCGCCGCGATAGTCATAGTCCAGCTGATACTGGCAAAGGTGACTCCGGGGATACTTTGGTCGACAGTAAAGCCGATGATCCCGCTGGCTCTGTTTATCTTCATTATCAATGTCCTGACGATAAGACAGGGTGATGCCATCTTCTCTTGGAAGATGATAACCGTTACCTGGTACGGGATAAGCCGTGCCGCGATAATGTCGGTAAGGCTTATTTTTCTCATAGTATCAACGAGCGTTCTTCTGACACTGACGACCACGCCCCTGAAGATGAGCGATGCATTGGAAAAACTCTTTGCGCCGCTTCAGATAATTAAGATACCCGTCCACGAGATGAGCATGATGATGTCCATCGCCATAAGGTTCATACCGACGCTGGCTGCAGAGACCGACAAGATAATGAAGGCCCAGCAGTCCAGAGGAGCGAACTACGACACCGGCAGCTTTATCAACAAGGTCAGGGGATATATCACAGTCCTTATCCCTCTGTTTGTTTCGAGCTTCAGACGTGCCGATGAACTGGCTATTGCCATGGATGCAAGATGCTACAGGGGCGGAAAGGGGAGGACCAAACTGAATCCCCTTAAGATGACCGTAAGGGATGTGCTTACGGGTATAGTATTTACATTGTCTGCAGTACTGGTTGTTGTCATTGATTTGTCTTTGAGATAAAACTGCTGCTGTGATAGAATTCTAGTTGCTAATTGCAAGAGAAAGGTTGGGTTTTCGAATGGGTTATTATTGCGGAATCGACTTGGGCGGCACAAACATCAAGGCTGGTATTGTTGACGGAGAAGGAAAGCTCCTTAACAAATTGTCGATCAAGACAAATGCCGAGAGATCTATGGAAGAGATCATACATGACATGGGTCAGCTGGCTTTGGATGCCATCAGTGATGCAGGCTTGGAGGTGAAGGATATCGAGGCGATCGGCATCGGTTCTCCGGGAACTCCCGACAACGATGCAGGACTCCTGGTATATTCGAGCAATCTGCCCTTCAATAAAGCTCCGATGAGAAAACTCATCAGGGAAGTCGTAGACCTCCCGGTATATATCGATAATGACGCTAACTGTGCGGCCATGGCCGAGGCGGTTGCGGGTGCGGCTAAAGGCGCTAAGGATTCCGTTACCATCACTTTGGGAACCGGAGTCGGTGCGGGCGTCATAGTCGACGGAAGGATCTTCTCAGGATTCAATCAGGCCGGTTCCGAGTTCGGTCACACGGTACTCGTATCCGGAGGCGTACAGTGCGGATGCGGCAGAAAAGGCTGCTTTGAGCAGTATGCTTCTGCTACTGCTCTGGCCAGAATGACAAGGGAAGCAGCTGAAGCTCATCCCGAGTCACTCCTTAACAAGGTAAAGGAGGAAGAGGGTGAATGGAATGCACGCATTGCTTTCGTGGCAATGCGTGAAGGCGATAAGGTCGCAGCGGAAGTGGTAGACAGCTACACTTCTTATCTTGCTGACGGTCTCGCCAACGCGATCAATGCATTCATGCCTGAGGTACTGGTCGTAGGCGGCGGCGTATGCAACGAAGGCGATCCGCTCCTTATCCCGATGCGCGAGAAGACCATGTCCCGTCCTTATTTCGGACCGGGAGTTCCGAAGACACGCATCGAACTTGCCCAGATGGGCAACGACGCAGGAATCGTAGGCGCCGCAATGATGGGCAAGTCCTGCGTTGATGACGGTAAAAACGGCAAGTAATGCCTTATGCCGAGGATAGCCTTTATCACTGAATTCGACGGCACGGATTTTGCAGGTTTCCAGTCACAGGAGAATGCAAGAGCCGTACAGGATGTTCTTGAGAAGGCATTGGCTGAGTTATACAAAAAAGATATCAGACTTACGGGATGTTCCAGGACTGACGCGGGTGTGCACGCAAAGTGCCACTTAAGTCACGCGGACGTCCCGTTTGTCATTCCCGAGGATAAATTTCCTCTCGCGATGAATGCTCTCCTGCCTGAAGATGTGGCAGTCAAGAGATCCTTTTATGTCAGGGACGATTTTTCGGCAAGATTCGATATCAAAGGTAAAAGATATATCTACAGGATATATTCGTCTCCGACGAGAAGTCCTTTGCTGGACAGAAACGCATATTACTGTCCCGTCCTTCCCGATGTCGCGAAAATGAAGAAGGCGGCGGAGTTTTTTGCCGGTGAGCATGATTTCGCGGCTTTCTGCGCAGCGGGCGGAAGCCAGAAGACCACCGTAAGAAGACTTTTCGGAGTCAGGGTGGATGCATCCGGCGAGGATCCGTGTCAGATTGAGATCGAAGTTTCAGGGGAAGCATTCCTCTACAATATGGTGAGGATCATTGCAGGCACACTCCTCTACGCAGGTCAGGGCAAGATCGATCCTGATGAGGTGGAACAGATAATAGCAGACGGCGACAGGAGCCGCGCGGGAAAGACACTTCCCGCGAAGGGCCTTACGCTGGAGAAAGTCTTTTTCTGATAACGGTTTAAGGTTAACTTAAGGGATAATCGTCCTCCTGATTATTAATTAAAAATACTTAAGGTGATATAATTGTCTAAATGCGGGCCGGAATACCCGCATTAATTTAAATAGGGAGGATTAAAGAAAATGATTAGCTGGTGGGTTATTTGGCTCGTCATCGCTATCATTATGCTGATCATCGAAGCAGTGACCACCGGTCTAGCAACGCTCTGGTTTGCAGTAGGAGCTATCGTTGCAATGATCATGGACCTTTGTGGTGCACCGCTCGCGGCGCAGATCATAGTGATGGCAGTCGTGTCCATTGTAAGCTTTGCGCTCTGCATGATCTGGGTCAGACCGAAGCTGGAGACGCTTCGAAAGAAGAATGTCCAGCGGACAAATGCAGACAGGCTCATCGGTAGGGAAGGCGTGGTTATTGTGCCTTTAAACGGTACCGAGGGCAAAGGACAGGTCAAGGTCGACGGACAGATCTGGAGTGCGAAGGCCGACACCGATATTGCCGAAGGCATTAAGGTTGTCGTAAGATCGATCGAAGGTGTTAAGCTCGTAGTCGAGATAGCATCTTGAAAAACGGAGGATTAAATTATGTTACCTATCGTAGCAGTTTCAACTGGAACAGTTGTAGGAGTAGCCATCGGAATAATCGTTCTGCTGCTGCTCATCATACCTAATATCAAGATCGTTCCGCAGGCGACGACATTCATCATCGAGCGCCTCGGCACATATAGGACAACATGGGAGACGGGCTTCCACATGAAGGTCCCCTTCATCGACCGTGTTGCAAAGAAGATCTCGCTGAAGGAAAAGGTTGCTGACTTTGCGCCTCAGGCAGTTATCACAAAGGATAACGTTACGATGCAGATCGACACGGTCCTTTTCTATCAGATCGTGGATCCTAAGCTCTATACATACGGAATCGAGCGTCCCATCGTTGCCATCGAGAATCTCTCCGCAACAACGCTCCGTAACATCATCGGTGACCTGGAACTTGACCAGACTCTCACATCAAGGGACATCATCAACACAAGGATGAGGGAGATACTTGATGAAGCTACAGACCCCTGGGGAATCAAGGTCAACCGTGTTGAGCTCAAGAACATAATCCCGCCTAAGGAGATCCAGGCAGCGATGGAGAAGCAGATGAAGGCTGAGCGTGAGAAGAGAGAGAAGATCCTCATCGCCGAAGGTGAGAAGGAATCTGCAATAAGAGTTGCCGAAGGTGAAAAGGAGGCAGCGATCCTCAGAGCCGAGGCTAAGAAGGAAGCAGCCATCAGGGAAGCTGAAGGTCAGGCTCAGGCTATCCTCGCGGTACAGGAAGCTACCGCCAAGGGTCTCGAGATGATCAAGAACGTCGGAGCAGACGACGGACTTATCGCGATCAAGGGACTTGAGGCGCTGGAAAAGGTAGGTCAGGGCGCGTCCACAAAGATCATTATCCCTTCAGATCTTCAGGGCATCGCAGGACTTACAACAACAATAAAAGAGATTGCAAAGTCATAATCTAAGACTAAGTTCTTTTGGAGGTACATCGTATGGATTACGGTATGTGGAATGACAGGACCAACATGAGTATGCTCACGGATTTCTATGAGCTTACCATGGCAAACGGTTATCTGAACAGCGGAAACAGGGACACGGTCGTTTATTTCGATATGTTCTTCAGGAATATCCCCGAGAACGGCGGATATGCAGTCATGGCAGGATTGGAGCAGGTAATCGATTATCTGTCCAGCCTCAAATTCTCGGAAGATGATCTTGATTTCCTTAAGACGAACTATCACTTCAACGATCAGTTTATTGATTACCTGAGAGGGTTTGAGTTTACCTGTGACGTCTGGGCTATCCCGGAAGGTACTGTGGTATTCCCTAAGGAACCGCTGGTCAAGGTAAGAGGTCCGATCATTCAGGCCCAGCTCCTTGAGACAGCTCTCCTCTGCACGATCAACCATCAGACACTGATCGCCACCAAGACCGCAAGGATCGTAAGGGCAGCAGAAGGAAGACCTGTTATGGAATTCGGCGCGCGCCGTGCGCAGGGATTCGATGCTTCCGTTTTGGGAGCAAGAGCTGCTTATATTGCCGGTGCGGCAGGCACATCCTGCACTATTTGCGGACAGCAGTTTAACATCCCGCTCTCCGGCACCATGGCTCACTCCTGGGTAATGCTCTTCGATAACGAGTTCGAAGCCTTCAAGGCATATTCGCTCGCTTATCCTGACGGAGCACTCTTGCTCGTTGATACATACGACGTTCTCCGTTCAGGTATTCCTAATGCCATCAGGTGCGCAAAGGAAGTCCTCGAACCCATGGGCAAGCGCCTCAAGGGTATCAGGATCGACTCCGGCGACCTTACTTACATGACACAGAGTGCCCGTAAGATGCTCGATGAGGCCGGCCTTACTGACTGTAAGATCACGGTCTCCAATGCGCTTGACGAGTACCTCATCAGAGACCTCATCAGCCAGGGAGCATGCATCGATTCCTTCGGCGTGGGCGAGAGACTCATCACATCCAAGGCAGAGCCTGTCTTCGGAGGTGTTTATAAGATCTCCGCAGTAGAGGCTGCTGACGGAACCATCATCCCGAAGATGAAGATCTCCGACAGTATCGGCAAGGTAACAAATCCCTGCAGCAAGAAAATCGTAAGATTCTACGACAATGCAACAGGCAAGGCTCTTGCTGACGTTGTCATGGTTGCTGACGAGGAGATCCCGAACGGTGAGCCTTATGAGATCTTCGATCCTGACAACACATGGAAGTCCAAGGTTCTCGAGAACTATACGACAAAGGAGATCCTTGTCCAGATCTTTAAGGACGGCAAACTCGTATATGACAAGCCTTCCATCGAAGAGATCAGGGCAAACTGCACCAAGGAGATCGATTCTCTCTGGGATTCCATAAAGAGATTCGAAAATCCCCACAACTACTATGTCGACCTGTCACCCAAGCTCTGGAAGATCAAGGACGACATCCTGAGATCACACAGAAGAAGATAAGGAGTAAACAACAATGGCAAATCCGATCATTACAATTCAGATGAAGAACGGCGGGGTTATGAAGGCTGAGCTCTATCCCGATATCGCACCGGAGACGGTAAAGAATTTCGTGGAACTGGCAAGCAAAGGCTTTTATAACGGCCTCATCTTCCACAGAGTCATCCCGGGATTCATGATCCAGGGCGGCGACCCTGAGGGTACCGGAATGGGCGGCCCCGGCTATACGATTAAGGGCGAGTTCACTAGAAACGGATTCAGGAACGACCTTAAGCACACCAGAGGAGTCCTTTCCATGGCACGTGCAATGGATCCCAACTCGGCAGGTTCCCAGTTCTTCATCATGCATGAGGATTCACCGCATCTTGACGGACAGTATGCGGCTTTCGGCAAGGTGATCGAAGGTATCGAAGTAGTCGACGAGATCGCTTCTGTCAGAACAGACTATAGTGACAGACCTTTGGAACCTCAGCAGATCGAATTTATGACTGTTCAGCTCTGATATTGCGCTCTGAGAATAAGACTTGATCGAACAGCGGGGGTCCGGGAAGAGGATAATGAAGGAAGTAAAGCAGATAGGGGACAGCAAAAAGGGGAAGGCCGTAAAGGCCAAACCCCCAAAGCAGTCACCCAAAGAAACAAAATGCATAACGGTGCCTTTTGCATGGCTTTATTCTTCTATAGTCCTTTTTCTGACCATCCCGCTGTTTATGTTTTTCCTGGGATATCTGAAGCTCTCGGTGGGACTCCCGCTCACACTGATCTTTGCGGGAATAGTTCTCTTCTGTGTCTCCGACTGTCTTAATGACGCAAACGGAACAAAGCTTACAAGATATTACACGGACATAAAGATCCCCGTATCCTACATCATCGGCTTTGCCGTTACGGCGCTTGCGGTCTCATTTATTTCGGGCGTCGGAGAATACATCTACACTCTTCAGGATCACCAGTTCAGACGCGCGATCTTAAGGGATCTCATAGATTACGACTGGCCTGTCATTTACAATTATTCAACGCAGACGAATCCGGAAGTCAGGGAGATTTTCGGCATAGCTTCGGGTGAAAGGGCTTTCTCATACTATTTCATCTACTGGATGCCTGCCGCACTGGCAGGGAAGATGTTCGGCTTTGAAGCCGGCAATTTCGTTTTGCTCCTGTGGAATTCATTGGGAATATTCCTTGCTCTTATAGCCTCTTGTGCGGCAATAAAGAGATTTACTCCCTGGGTTGCCTTCATGTTTGTTTTCTTCTCCGGACTCGACGTACTGCCGAATCTGGTCTATTCGTTTGTGGAATACGACGGATGGCGCTGGGTTGAAGGTTATTTCACTTCCTTGTCCTATGTTAGCAACTTCAGGGAACTCGCGAGCGTATATAACCAGATGATCCCGTGTTTTCTCATAATAGCGCTTCTCATGCTGTCGAATAACACCCGGTCCATGGGGCTTACGGCCGGTGTACTGTTCGGTTATTCGCCCTGGGCGGTCTTCGGGATACTTCCGATTGTGGGAGCTCTGCTCTTCGGAAAGAAGCACAGGGCAAATAAGACATCAAAAACGCTGATGAATATCTTAAGCCCGGTGAATATTGCGTCTGCCGTTCTCATACTTGCGGTATTCGGAAGTTATTATCTGTCGAATTCGGCTGCAACAGGATACAGGGGTTTCTCCTGGACATTCTTTGACAAGCCTGTTCTTTTCATTCCCGCTTATGTGATCTTTATCGCACTGGAAGTCCTGCCGTTCGTGATAATACTGTACAAACGCTGCAAGGATGATCCGGTGTTCTGGGCATCGTTTGCGGCTCTCCTCATAATCCCGTTCTATCACATTACCGAGAATAACGATCTGTCGATGAGAGGTTCGATGCCTGCACTGTTCTTTTTCTGCATCACTTTGAGCGGCGTTGTGGCTGAAGTCATGGATGAAAAGAATACGCCCACAACTAAGAAAGGCTGGCTTAAGTCAGCCGCCGTAATGCTTACGGTCATCCTCATGATGTTCCCGACGCTGATGAATCTTTTCATCATCTTCGGCTCTGTGATACAGGGCGATCCGAGCGACAAGGAGGACATCGGTTCCTTCGGCAACATAAATAAGGCAGAATATGCGGAAGTCATACAGGAACAGTTCTTCGCGGAAGGTTACGAGGACAGTTTCTTCTACAGATATTTTGCGGGGTAGCATCTTTTGAAAAGGGAGATAAGGATATCTTATAAGGCATTCTTCGCGGCAGGTACAGGTTTTCTGATGCTGCCTGTGCTGCTCTTCTTTTTATGTTATCTGAAGTTCTATATAGGGATCCCGGTAGCAGTCCTCATGGCCGCGGCATTTGTTTTTGCTTTGAGGGATTCTTCAAAGGGCACGGATCTGAAGGTCATCGAAAACAGCAAAACGGATATAAGGATACCGTTAGGGTATCTCATAGGTTATCTGGTTTTCGCTTTGGTCATATCGTGGTTCTCGGGGGTTGGCGAATTCGTCGTCACGTTCAACGATCACCATTACAGAGCGGCGATACTTAATGACCTCGTCACTTACAGGTGGCCCGTGGTATATGATTACTCTACGCAGATGAATCCTGCTGTAGTTGAATATTTCGGCACCTCATCCTATTCAGGCGCGGCTTTTGTCTATTATTTCACATACTGGATGCCGGCGGCCCTTATCGGGAAAGCATTCGGGTTGACGGCTGCGAGAGCCGTCCTCATGATCTGGAACGGCCTGGGGATATTCCTTACTCTTATCGGCATGACGAAGTTTACTGGACGCGCAAGTTTTACTGTGCCGTTCTGTTATGCGTGCTTCGGCGGCCTTGACGCGATCCCGAACATCATTCACGAGTATATTCCGTATACAGCATGGAACGGCATGGAGAGATGGGCTCCGGAACTTGCATATGTCTGCAATTTCGCGGAACTCACGAGCGTTTTCCATCAGTGCGTTCCCATATTTCTCGCTGTTTCCATGATCCTCATTATGAAAAATACAAGGTCTGTCGGACTTACCGGTGCGCTCATGCTGGCCTATTCGCCCTGGGGCGTGATCGGTCTCGTTCCGGTTGCATTTACCGCCGCTTTCCGCAAGGAGATGCGAGCGGGCGGGAGCAGGCAGGTCATAAGGGATCTTCTTACACTGCAGAATACCGTTTCCTGCATCGTGATGCTCTTTATATTTGGGACTCTGTACATGAGCAACAGTTCATCCGTATCCGACAAGGGATTCATCTGGCAGTACATCACCAATCCGGTTGTCTGCATCCTCGTCTATATAGCCTTTATAGCTGTCGAGATAGTGCCCATGGCTCTGATCCTCTACAAGAGCGAGAAGAAGAATGCTCTGTTCATAGTTTCAGTTATCGAACTCTGCATCATCCCTTTATACAAAGTATCTTTCGAAAACGATTTCTGCCTCAGATGCTCCATGGCACCGAGATTCGTTCTCTGCATCCTTCTTGCGGGATTCCTTAAGGATCTCTACGATGCTGATAAGATAATCGTCGCCAAAAAGATAAAGAGAAAGAAGAAGGATATTGCCAGGATGGCTTTGACGGTGCTTGTTACGATAATAATGATCTACCCGGCATTCACCATGGCATTCTTTATCGGAGGCACCACTGTCACCGAGGGTGTGATCCCGGCTGACGGAGTAATCTCTTTCGGAAACATCAATGACGAGGAACACCTTTGGAACTGCACGCACAATTATATGTGTGAGGGTTATGAGGATACGTTCTTCTTTAAATATCTGGCAAGATAGAAATCAGTCTTCGGATTCTTCAGAAGGAATATAGATGGGTCTGCCTTTGCTCTCGATATAGATCCTTCCGATATATTCGCCCAAAATGCCGAGACACATAAGTACGAGTCCACCGATGAAGAGGATAAAGCACAAAAGGGAAGGATAACCTGCAACGGTGTCCCAGATCCTGCTGATTATTGCTTTTATGAAGTAATAGAGCATATATACGAATCCGGCAATAGCAAAGAAGAAACCAGTATATGTCGCAATACGCAGAGGTGCTGTCGTAAATGCCACGATACCGTCGATCGCATACTTGAAAAGCTTCCAGAAGCTCCACTTGGTCTCGCCGGCAACGCGCTCGACATTCTCATGCTCAACCCACTTGGTCCTGAATCCTACCCAGGCGAAGATACCCTTTGAAAAACGCTGGCGCTCCGTAAGGCTTAAGATCGCATCAACGACCGCGCGCCTCATGAGTCTGAAATCTCTCGCACCGTCTGCGATCTCAACATCACACATGCGGTTGATGAGCCTGTAGAAACGGCGTGCAAAGAAACTCCTTATCTTAGGTTCGCCTTTACGGGTGACTCTTCTGGCGGCTACGATGTCGTATTCGCCGGAATCGAGGTCTTTGATCATCTGAGGTATGAGCGACGGGGGATCCTGCATATCAGCATCGAGTATTGCGATGTAATCGCCTTTTGCCTTCTGCATTCCCGCATACATGGCGGCTTCCTTGCCGAAGTTCCTGGAGAAGAAAACGTACTTTACAGCTTTGTCTTCAGCGGCGAAAGACTTGATGATCTCCGCTGTTTTATCCCGGCTTCCGTCGTTTACGAAAATGAATTCGTAATTCCTGTTTGCGTCGTCAGTTTTTCTGACATCGCAAAGTGCTTCATAAAGGATCGGAAGGGAAGCTTCTTCGTTATAGCAGGGAACTATTAAGCTGATAAGCACGGCAATTCTCCTTTGATCATGCAGACATTTCCGATTTTATGTCTGCTTATCAGGTTATTTAATCTGTTTGAGGCTTTCCGCACAAGCGTGCGAAGCACGCGCGGAGGACCTTGCCGAAAATAGATTAAATAATCTGTTTGTATTATAATCAAAAAATATATTCAGTGACAACAAAATGCCGAAGAAAGGGCGTAAGCGATAATGAAAGAGATTTCCAGTCTGGACGGCGGGACTACAAAGAAAACGACTGCCAAACCTTCAAGCAAACCTGCCCTTAAAGCGAAAAAGAATACTGATCTCCGTCCCGTATATGCCTTTTTCGCAACACTTGTTCTGTATGTTGCGGTAATGTTCCTGTGCAACAAATATCCCTGCGGTGAGTATTCATTCCTGCACAGTGACCTGAGAGCGCAGTATGCACCGTTCCTTGCTTTGTTAAGGAACAAGATCGCCGATCTGGATTCCGTTCCCAAGGGCCATCTGCTTTCGTATCTGTCATATTCTTTCAAACTCGGACTCGGAAAGAATTTTATAGGAACGTTCGGATACTATCTCGCAAGCCCGTTTAATCTTCTCTATCTGCTGATAGACGAAGCACAGATCGATCTTGCGGTTCTTGTTATCGTTACGCTCAAACTCAGTTTTTCAGCTGCTTTCATGTGCCTTTTCCTAAATAAAAGGGCTGATGACCAAAAGACACTTTGGCCGGTCCTCCTCGGCATCATGTATGCATTCTCTCTTTATACACAGGCTTTCATCTTCCAGATCATGTGGCTTGACGGCTATATGCTCCTGCCGCTCATCCTTTATTTCACGGAAAAGTTCATAAAGAAGCAGAATTATGCCGGACTCGTGATCTCACTCCTGATACTGTTCGTTTCAAATTATTACATCGCATATATGGTGGGAATTGCCTGCTTCCTTTATCTGTGCATAAGGATGTTTGTTCTGAAAGTGCCTAAGAAGGAAGCTTTCGGGACAGCTCTCAGGTATGTGCTCGCAGCAGGTTTTACCGGACTTGTCACGGCAGTCATGTTGGTGCCGGTAGGTCTGGATACCATAAGGAATTCTGACCAGACCGTTCTGCCATACGGTGATAAGGTGATCACGTATTCACCTTATACGCTCATACACATGATGATACTGGGAGAACCCGGAGACTTTAACGACATCCTTCCGGGCAATTATCCGTTCCTGTTTATCTGCCTGCCGGTAACCATACTGGTATTGATCTACTTCTTAAGCCCTGTTTTCAAGGGAAGGGAGAGAAAGATCCACGCTTTCTGTATTCTCGGAGTGCTTCTGTCGACTGCCGTTTATTTTATCGATAAGGCATGGCAGGTATTTGATGATCCGAACTGGTTCTGGCACAGACACGCATTTGTTTTCCTGCCGCTGTTCCTCGTCATCTCGTTCAGAGTGCTGGCAAGGATAAAGGAACTTTCAAGGAAGAGCATCATGCAGGCCATGCTGATCATGTTCGCGTTTGTCGTGATCGACAGTTCCTGGGGCAGCCTGCACGATTATCCGAAGGCGGTTCTCTACAACATGATCCTCATAACCGTCTACTGCGGTATCTTTGCGGGATTCGGAATGGCGAACTGGCCCGACCAGCTCCGCGATATGCCGAAGATGCTCTCTCCCATCATGGCGGGAATAGTGGTCTTCGAGCTGATATTCGCAGGACCGATGTTGTCTTCGGGCATAGAGACTCTGACAATGTTTGGCGGACCTGCAGTCGAATACAGTGATTCGATCAGAGCCGAGCAGGAATTCGGAGCATTTGCCGAAGCGGAAGCAAGTGCCGACGGCGCATTCAGGGCAGAGGAGGAAAGACTTCCCGAATACACGACGAAGTATTATGTTGACGAAGGAAATGCTTTCTACGGCAATTACAACGGGCTTTCATTCTTCAATTCGAACTCCAACAAAAAGATGCAGCGTTTCATAAAGCAGCTTGGAATTCCTGCCAATTACAATTACTTCTCCGTTAAATACAATTTCTCATGCCCTCCAGTAGACGCATTTTTCTCGATCGGCTCGGTTTCTTCAAGGAAGGATCTGTCTTTCTACCGTTTGGCAGGTCAGGATTCCTACGGTTCAGGTTTGATGTTCTACTCCAACGACAACGTTCTGCCCCTGGCATTTGCTGCTGACAAGAAGGCAATGGATTTTGATTTATACAGGCTTGAACGCGACGCGGATGAGAAGGACTATTACGCTCTGCAGAACGAATGGTACAGGTCGATGTTCCCGGATGAATTCACTGAGGACTTCTTTGTCGAGATCGGTGAGGATGTGACGGGCGGACCGCAGATCACAAACGGCGTATTCTTCAACGCTAATGAATATACGACTAATGAAGTCTACATCAACAAGAACGGTCCCGACAGTGAGGAGGGCGGTGTCGTTGAAGATCCTCTGGGTCTCGAAAAGGATATCTATAACAAACTTGAAGACAGCGTGACAACGATCTACAAGACAAACGAGAAGATCCCTATCGCCGTCGAATATAATTTTAAGGCTCCGTCTGATGACGAGATCTATTGTTCTCTTGTCACCGGAAGGATCCTGGACGGCACGGAAGTGTATGTCAACGGCATCCAGATATCGAGTTTTGCGGCTAATTCATTCTATTCACAGATATTCAGGATCGGAAAATTCAACGAGGGCGACGATGTTAAGGTTACATTCCTTTCGGGAAATTCGAGCTGGTCTTATCTGAATATCAGGTTCGCAAGTTTTGACAATGAGGCTTTCTCAAGACAGTTTGCGGAGATCGATAAGTCCAGGGTGACGCCTGTTTCAGTCTCTGACGGTTATGCGAAGTTCGATGTAAAAGGAATGGAAGAAGGGGACATGGTCCTTACGACTATCCCGGCCGAGGATGGCTGGCAGCTCTATGTTGACGGAAGCCCCGCGGAGTACAGGGTCTATCAGAACGCATTTATCGCTTTTGATACGGGAGCCGGTGATCATACGGCTGAGCTCGTGTTTACTGCTCCGGGTCTTAAAGCGGGTGCCTGCATATCGTGTGCGGGTGTGGTTTTATTGGCAGCATTTATCGTAATTGATAAAAAACGCCCGAAAAAGAATGAAAAACAGAAATAATTCGGGTATCTTAAATGAATCAGTGCTTTGGAGGTATTAATTTATGGATTTCATGAAAGCGTATGAACTGTGGTCAACTGATCCTTTTTTCGATGAGGGCACGAGAAATGAACTCATCGCGATAAAGGATGACACAAAAGAGATCGAAGACAGATTCTACAGGGATCTCGAGTTCGGTACTGCAGGCTTAAGGGGCGTGCTCGGCGCTGGAACAAACAGAATGAACGTCTATACGGTAGCCAAGGCTTCCGAAGGTCTTGCTAAATACATCCTCTCCGAGGGTGAAGAGGCGATAAAGAGAGGCGTTGTAATCTCTTATGACTCAAGACATTTCTCTCCTGAGTTCGCACAGATCACTGCTCAGGTCCTTGCTGCAAACGGAATCCCCAGCAAGCTTTCTGATGAGTTAAGACCGGTTCCGGTACTTTCTTACTCCGTAAGATATTTCAAGGCTTTTGCGGGCGTCATGATCACGGCTTCGCACAATCCTTCCAAGTACAACGGATATAAGGTCTACGGTGAGGACGGCGGACAGGTACCGCCCGAAGCCGCAGATGCAGTTCTCTCAAATATCGAAGCCATTGAAGATATCAGAACCATCAGGATGATGGATTTCGAAGAAGCAAAGGCAAAGGGTCTTGTTACTTCCTTCGGCCCCGAGATCGACGAGGCATTCACAAACATGCTCACAAAGCTCGTTGTTGACCAGGAGGCCATCAATAAGCAGGCTGACATGAGCATCGTTTACACTCCTCTGCACGGTTCAGGCAACAAGCCTGTCAGAAGGATCCTTGAGGCGGTCGGATTTAAGAATATCCACATCGTAAAAGAGCAGGAGCTTCCTGACGGAGCTTTCCCTACGGTAAGCCTTCCCAACCCCGAGAATCCGGAGGCTCTTTCAATGGCAATTGAGCTTGCCAAGAAGACGGATGCTTCACTCGTATTCGGTACAGACCCTGATTCAGACCGTATCGGTGCCGCAGCGAAGGTAGTTGAGAACGGTGAAGTCAAGTATAAGTGCTTCTCCGGAAACCAGATGGGACTCATGCTCCTGGATTACATCCTCGATGCAAAGAAGAAGCTCGGCACATTGCCCGACAAGTCTTTTGCGGTTACGACGATCGTTTCATCCAAGCTCGTTAAGAGCATCTGCGATTACTATGGCGTAGAGCTCCAGGAGACTCTTACGGGCTTCAAGTTCATCGGCGAGAGGATCAAGCTCGACGATGAGTTCGGCGACAAGCACTTCCAGTTCGGCTTTGAGGAGAGCTACGGTTATCTCTCCGGCGTTGACGTACGTGACAAGGATGCCGTTGTTGCCGCAATGCTCATCTGCAACATGGCCGCTGCATCTTTCGAGAAGGGCGAGACACTTGCAGACAGACTTGACCACCTCTACGAAAAGTACGGCTACGGCGTTGAGCAGACGATCAGCTGCACGCTCGAGGGCAAAGAGGGTATCGAGAAGATCGGTTCCTGCATGGTTGAGCTCAGAAAAGAGCTTTCAGAGTGCAAGAATCTTGAAGAAGCTAAGAGCCTTTTGGGCGGCGCTACAGTTAAGGCAGTCCGTGACTATAAGGAATCCAAGCGCTATGTATTTACAGACAGCGGTGTGGAAGTTGAAGAGATCACACTTCCCAAGTCCAACGTTCTCCTCTATGAGCTTGGCGGAAACAAGGGAATCGACTGGGCATGCGCAAGACCTTCGGGTACGGAACCCAAGCTCAAGATCTACATGGGCGTTTACGATTCTGACAAGGCAGCAGCTGAGAAGTCATTTGAGACGATCAAGGGACAGGTTGAAGGCTACGTCAAGTCCAAGCTCGGTTAACCGTCAAAACTTTCGACTAGCGGAATAACGTATTCATAGACAGCCTTGGCAAAGCCGAGGCTGTCATAATCTGCGCTGATATATTTCGAGACTTTTTTCGCACCCTCGGTGGCATTGCCCATGGCGATCCCGTAATTTGCGGAAGCGAGCATCGAGATGTCATTCTCGTTGTCGCCCGAGGCGAATGTGCGGGATGCGGGGATGCCGAGATAATCAGCCAGGCTCAGAAGAGCATCTCCCTTGGAAACCCCGCGGGGCATAATATCGAAAAGGTCGATCCCGGACGGTATCGCTTCCAGTTCCGGGTCGGAAGTGAGCATCTCTTTCAGCTCGCTGTCAGGCCTTATCAGGAGGATCTTGTTAAAAGCGGGTATCCTTTCCTGCTCCGGAAAGCTCCTGTCGATGTCGATTATCGGAGCCTGTTTTGCGGGCTCCACTCCGATATTGTAGCCTTCCACGAAGAATTTTCTGCTGGAACAGGGCGCAAAAAAGATCCCCTCATCAGAATAGAGTGTCGCATCAGCCGAATGGTCGAGGAGATATCTTAAGAGTGATCTTATCTTGGAGTCTTCGAAATCCCTTGAGGCGAACTGTTTTCTGGTCTTGTGATCGAATAAAGAACCGCCGTTGCTGGTTATGATGGGTACGTCGATGCCCAGGTTCTCCGCAAATTTGCCGACGAGAAAAGACGATCTGCCGGTGGCTATGGTAAATGCCACGCGGGCTTTCTGCAAAGCTCTTATCGCTTCTTTATTGCCCTCGGGAACGTCCTTGCCCGGGGCAAGGAGCGTGCAGTCAAGGTCTGTGGCAAGCAATGCCTTGTAAACTGTGTTCATCGGCCGGATCTCTCTTGATGTGAATTATTACGATTTTACTACAACCCTACAAAATTTAATGCGTTTTTTTGATATTATGCACTTCCTGTGTGGTTGAAGTTTGCCTGAACAATGTTTATTATTGTTTAGGATTACAAAGTATATCTTTGTTAATAAAAGGGGTTAGTAAGTTATGAAGAAAAAGGCAGGTCAGGCTCCGGGCAGTTCAAGTTCAAGACCTTCAGAGGTAAGGAATACTGCGCTCGCACCTGTTAACAATAACAATAATATCAATAAAACTGAGGTTTCCGGCAGGGAAGTGTTTAAGCCTGCTCCTGAAAAATCCGTACCCGCGAAAATGACAACGGATTCAGCCAAGAGCACATCCAAGAGCGCTCCCAGGAGTTTGGAAAGCAGCAGTTCAAAGAAGAGCAGCGGTTCTTCCACGGTAAAGTCCACCGTAAGAACGGCCAAGACCACCACAAAGCGCGTAAAATCAAAGAAAAAGAATCCGGGTCCGGCGATTGCCGCCGTTGCTGCAGTCATTCTCGTTGCAGGAGCTGTTCTCGCAGGCCTTTATTATACGGGATTCTTTAAGCCCCAGATCGAAGTTACGATGGCTGACGGCACAGTAACGAAGATCAAGGCCGAGGAAGCTTATGCCGAGCTCATGACCGACAAGTTCTTTGCCGGAACGGTCATCGACGGCATAGATGTCGGCGGAATGACGGTCGACGAGGCATTCAATGCGGTTTCCGTAACATTGCCTGCCGAGCCCGTTGATGTAGACGTTAAGCTCAATCTCGAAGGAAAGAAATTACCCCTTGATTTTTCCGACGCCGTATTTGAGTACAATACCCGTGAAGTTGTCGAAGAGGCATTCTCAAAGTTCAGACCTCTTAATGACACGGATCTCGTTCAGCTGACAGAGTGCTATAACAACGTTCAGCAGCTCAAGAACAATCCGCAGACCTATGAGACAGCTTATACTGTCGAGATCGGCGGCGTTTCAGAGAAGGTTCACAGTGTGCTCGATCCTTATGTTGCAGAGTATGCGACGGTAAAGGATGCTGCGATCGAGAGTTTCGATCCCGAGACCAAGACATTCGTCATCAGCCCTGAACAGTCAGGCTATATCCTTGATGTAGACGGTGCGGTTGAAGCTGTAAAGGAGCTCTTCGATTCAAAGAAGTACTCCGGTCTTGTAAGGGTTCCTACGGTTGTAAAGGAACCTGAGGTCACAACCGAGATGATCAACAATGAGTTTGGGCTTATCGGTGAGTGCCATACAAAGACATCCAACAATTACAACCGTAACACGAACATCAGCAAAGCCTGCGAATACATTAACGGCACGATCCTTGAGCCCGGCCAGGAGTTCTCTTTCAACGGCACGGTAGGTCAGAGAACCTATGATAGAGGCTTCAGGGAAGCTACGGTCATCCTCGGCGGACAGTACGAGCAGGGTCTTGGCGGCGGTATCTGCCAGGTAAGCACGACTCTTTACAATGCAGTACTTAAGGCTAATCTCAAGGTAACGAGCAGAAGCCCTCACGCCTGGCCTTCAGATTACGTTTCCGTAGGTCTTGACGCTACGGTCGACTGGCCTTCACTGGATTTCAAGTTCCAGAACGATTCCGAATTCCAGGTCATCATCGTTATCTGGTGGGATTCTTCCGACAGCAATGTTCATGCTGAGATCTACGGAAAGAAATTCCCCGACGGTCAGTACATCAAGCTCGAGAGCGAGATAGTTTCCACTTCCGGTTACGGCAAGGAAGAGTTTGTCGAGGATAGGACGTTGGAAGTCGGTAAGACCAAGACCGTAAGACAGGCTCATCAGGGACAGACTGCGAGAGTATACAAGGTCTGGTACAACGACAAGGATGAAGAGATAAAACGTGAAGTATACGGCAACACAACGTATGGCGCTTACGGAAAGCGTACTGCTGTCGGCACATTGAAGCCGGACGGCACTTATGCAACGTTCGACAAGTCTACAGGTCAGATCACGGATCCTTCCGGTTCGCCCACACCTACCGTAGATCCGAACATGACACCTACGACATCCGTTTCGCCTACTCCTACACAGGGTGATAAGAAGGATACGCCTACACCTGTTCCGGACACACCGACACCTGTACCTGACACTCCGACACCTGTTCCGGATACACCGACACCCGTTCCGGATACGCCCACACCTGTTCCGGCTACACCCACACCTGACAGCGGTGGCGGCGGTGAAGGCGGCGAAGGCGGCAGCGGCGAAGAAGGCGGCGGCAGCGGTGAAGGAGGGGAATAATCCCCCGGGAAAGCCTTCAGATTCATCCGGCCAATTAAGACATTCAAAAGAACTGCTTCATTGATGTGAGGCAGTTCTTTTATTTGCCGTGAATATGCCGGGCCGTATCTGGTTCAAAGACGCAGTTATCCCCGTCTCGTGAGAGTAGTTTCTAATAAAAAATAAATATATAAATTTTCTGTTTTATGTCCCCATTATTGTCCGAATGGGTTTATAATATTTCAGTTATTTATAGTAGATACTTCTGTGCACAGATGTAACTGCAAAGAATTTTCCAAAGGAGATCATGTTTATGGCAGAACTGACAAAGAAAACCATGGACGGTAACGAGGCTGCTGCGTATACTTCGTATGCATTTACTGAGAACGCCGCTATTTACCCGATCACACCGTCCTCGCCTATGGCTGACCACACCGATCAATGGGCTCAGCAGGGCAGAAAGAACATTTTCGGACAGACGGTTAACATCGTCGAGATGGAGTCTGAGGGAGGCGCTTCCGGTGCCGTTCACGG
>Ga0247611_10003457_pt1 | contig 23412 bp, 23 predicted proteins | sample 177DNAGHGhighgp2_FD_192422 | JGI IMG/M metagenome (GOLD analysis project Ga0247611, IMG submission 192422) | Sheep rumen microbial communities from Palmerston North, Manawatu-Wanganui, New Zealand - 1770 DNA GHGhigh gp2 | ecosystem: Host-associated > Mammals > Digestive system > Stomach > Rumen... | reverse complement strand
CCACAGCCAATCGTGGAGAAAGATTTATTAATCGTGCCTTGGCTTTATTTGAGTGGAGGGGATATATATTCATTGCTTTCAATTGTACCAAATACCCCTTCCGTTCGTCATAGAAATCCACACTCAATATACCAATCACACTAATAACTGTATCCGCAATCATGCGGCTGAACCATGCGTTATTGAGTCCCTTTTCTTGCAGTTCTTTCGATTGACGTTGCATCTCGCCAATCAACCGCATTTTATCATCGAGGACTTTCTGTTGTTTGCTGCGATTTACTGCTTTGGTAATACTCCCCTCTCGCTGGAGATAGTTATAAACAACCGTATTCGTACTGGCTACACGGTGGGCTTTTACTAACATCCTCGGTGTCCAATCGGTGTCTTCGAAATAGATGCCCTCCGTGAACAAACATCTATCATCTATACATCTATCATCTATAATTAAGTCCCGCTTAATCAAAAATACCCAAGCATAACATTGCGTGTTCATTCGTTCTTCCAAGAATGTCACACCATCGGTAACCTCTTCGGAATAATCGTTTCCCTTGAACGGATCAGACTTATATGGATTGTAAGCCTCATATTGCGGATTCACATATTGTAATCTATATCGCAGTGCATCCAAATTATCACATTCTACTTGAGCTATTAAACCGGATAATACGTTAGGTTCTATGTAGTCGTCTGAATCAACAAACATGATATACTTTCCTTGCGCTACCTCAATACCTGAATTTCGCGCAGCGCTCAGGCCTCCGTTCTTACGATGAATAACACGGATGCACGGCAACTCTTGGCTCTTGATTCTTGACTCTTGACTCATCCTTGCATATTCATCACACATCTGCGGACACGCATCAGGAGATCCGTCATCTACCAGAATAATCTCATATTCTGATGATGCCAGATCCTGTACCAGCAAACTATCCACGCATTTGCGTAAATACTGCTCCACTCCATATATAGGTACTATGATGGATAGTTTAATCATACAAACTCATTTACACAATTCACCACCCACTCTATTTGCTCTTGCGTCATACAAGGACTGATAGGTAATGATAATTCCTGATTATATATTTGCTCAGTTATAGGTAGAACCAATCGCGGCATATTCCAAGCCTCTTTTGCGTAGCATTCCTGATGATGAGGAGGGATCGGATAATGTATCACAGTTCCTATTCCCTGCTCTGCTAAATAGTCGTGCAGCGCATCACGCTTGCCTTCCTTGACTAAAAATGGGAACAAATGATAGACATTGTTTGCATCGTCTAAATGTTTAGGTAACTCAATCAAGGGATTATTGATGTTATCATAATAGTATGCCGCCACTTTCTGGCGAAGTATCGTATCCTCATCGAGATACTTCAGTTTGACATCGAGGATAGCGGCCTGAATCTCATCCAAACGGCTGTTCCGTCCCGCATATTTGAACACATACTTGCGCTGCGACCCATAGTTCGCCAAAGCACGCACTGCAGCAGCCAGTTCCGGATCATTGGTCGTCACAGCTCCGGCATCACCCAGCGCACCGAGGTTCTTACCCGGATAGAAAGAGTGGCCCGCAGCGTCGCCAAGGCTACCTGTACGCTTGCCGTTGAAGCGACAGCCATGTGCTTGCGCATTGTCTTCGACTAGTTTCAAGTTATATTTTTTGCATAAATCGAGTATCTTCTGCGTACAAGCACAACGGCCATATAAATGCACGATACAGATAGCTTTCGTACGCTCTGTAATAGCTGCTTCAATCAGACTGTCTTCAATCTCCAATGTCTCGCGTCGCGGCTCCACCAGCACCGGCTTCAGACCATTCTCCGTGATGCCCAGGATCGTCGCGATATACGTGTTAGCCGGAACGATGACTTCGTCCCCCGGCTGCATCACGCCCAACTCAATATAAGCACGCCATATCCAGATGAGTGCATCAAGTCCATTCGCGCAGCCTATACAATACTTTGTGCCGATATAGTCTGCATAATGGCGTTCGAACTGTTCGTTCTTCTTGCCCTGCAGATACCATCCGCTGTCAATCACTCGTCTCGCTGCCTCACGGATCTCCTCTCCGTGCATGGCAGTTACATCTTTAAGCGATAAAAAAGGTACATTCATATTATCGTGTTTATTTTTTTATAATTCTCCATTTTTCCAATTTAAAGAGCACCCGCTCAAAGAAGTATACTAAAGGCCATAGATGATGCTTCTTCAGGCGATTGTATTCCTCGACAGGAAATGCATACTTATCGTAATCATGCAGCACCGCAGCCGGAAGAATCTTCTCCAGATACTCTCTTCGTTCTTTCTTAATCAAATCAGCATTTTTACCATGCGATTCGCTTACTCCATTCATATCGAAGATGGTTACGTCGATATCCGTATAAACTGCCTTCTCTCCACCTATAGCAATTGCCTTTACGTACCATTCCCAATCCGAACAGATTTTCATCTCCTCATTATACAACCCATATTTCTCAAATAAGTCTCTCCGTATATACGCGCAGTCATGATTCAGCGTCCCTTTATAGAAATACAAAAATGAGTCCGTCGCGCATGCGCCCCCACACGTATCTTTATTAATAATCGTCTTACCATCGTACGATTTGAGCATATTGCCATATAGGATGGACGGATACTCCTTCTTTTCCAGTTCTCTCACCATTCGGTTCGTCACATCCGGAGCAGCCAACACATCACCGGAATTAAGGATTTCGATATACGAACCTGTCGCTTTACGAATTCCTTTGTTCATCGCGTTGTATATGCCACTATCTTTCTCCGAAACCCATGTAATCGCATGTTTAAAGAATGAATCTTTTTTAGGATTTGATAACACATACTCCTTTATCACATCGACAGAGCCATCGGAAGAAGCACCATCTATGATGATGTGCTCGATATCGCGATATGTTTGCGTAGCGACCGAAGCAAGCGTGCGACGCAAGCCTTCAGCATTATTGTAGTTTATCGTAATTATTGAAAGTATCATAACAATATTAATATGATTAATACACAATTCTGTCCCCTTCATTATTTGGGGCATTAAACTGAGGGATTCGAATTAGTATCATCTATGTAATGCATTTCTCTATAAATATCCATATTCATGCTTTCCTCCTGTCTGTCATAACAAGAGAAACGCTGATCTGTCGCAGAACGAATCTTGTCACACGCAACAACGGGGTCTACGCCACGCACCTCCATGTTATATAAGAATATACCAAAGCATATTTGCATATCTACAGATGAGAGAGCTTGTCTTGGGCCCAGTACATAGCAAATTTTCTGGCAATTAAAAAACATCTTGTATGCCACATCTAAAAGTCCTCCTCTACAACAAGACAACATTAATATACTCTCATCATTCATACAACCGCTTTCACACAATATTTCAGCCATTTCCTCCCAACTTATATCCACCCTTCTATCCTCGCTGCAAAAACCATCGGAATTACCGTGAGCACTAAGGTATATATAATCAAATAGTCCATTATGAGATAAAATGCGTTTTAGTCCTCTATTAGTTCGTACTATTTTACACACATGTTCCATCTGATAAAGTTCAGCTTGCTCGCATATGCCGTTGCACTCATGAGGCTCACCGGAGCTTCCACACGCTTTAAGAACAAGAATTCTTTTCATTTTGTTTCGTTTTAGTAACATCATTAAATTAATATCTCAACATCTTCAATCGCATAATACATTCATTAGGTAAGCCTATCTCTATAAATATTATACTCATCAGCAATACATGTAATTGCTTGGATAATTCATACAAATCCTTACCTGATGCGATTCTTGTTTTGTTTGAAGGATCATAGTGCGTATAGAAATTTCGTGTATCCTTTACCTTCTTTAGAAATTCATCTTTATCCGTCACAATCGTATTGAGCAATTCTTGAGGGCATTTATCGATTAGTTCAACTAAGCGCTCACTCAAAGTCAATGAGTTAGAGTTCGAAAGTATTCTTTGGATAAATTCTTTATGTTGTTCAGGGACGCTTGATATAATCTCTTTCGTTTTTTTACGATACTCTGCTTTGGGTTCTCTTGGGTGGTTGTACAATTTAAGATGCAGTGACTCAGCGAGCTGTGCCAAATGTAAGAAATCCACACTGGATGCTCTTGGCGCGTGATAAAATTGCTCGATAAGCAACCAAATCATGTCATCCAGTTTTCCCCATAGCTCGTACCAATTGTTAATATACATTGAGAAATCATCCTTCACATTAGAGTATGTAAATAACATATCCAACGGTGAATATATCTTTATTGAGTTACTATCGGTTTGATTATCTAATAAAAATACCTCCTTTTTAGCCTTTGAATCTATGAGCGAAAATTTCTCGACATTAGTACATTTTCCTATTGCCAGCACTAAAAATGACTGGAATTTCAATACCTGTTGCATCCAATCAGTAACGGTTCTTCCTTTTCTTGATTTGAGAAGCAATGATGTCGTTTGACGCATATGTACTTCTTTAATGCCGGTTATAGGAATTGCTGGCGAATTAATAGAAAACTGAAATGCACCGTTTAGTTGCTCACCTTGTATATCAAAATCTATATTACGATGTAATTTGTATTGAAGTTTTATCTGTTTCTTTCGTCCGAATGGGAGTTCTGGCATTTTCCATCCTGTATGACATACCCATTCATCTAAGTTAGGAATTTGGGCTTTAATACTTTTAAATGGGTGTTTCATTCCATCTATATAGTGCTCTCCAACCATACAATAATTCACGCGATATATATTATCTGGAGTATAAGTGTCCGTATCTACTGTGAATGTAACATTTCCACGTTGCATTAAAAAGACACCACTTAGGGTAACTTTGATACTTCCCTCAATTATGCCAAAAATAACATCGTGCGTTTCTGCGCTATATAACAAAAACTCTCCGGAAAGAAAACCATGTACAGATAAAGTAATGCCTGTTTCGTCATACTTCAATTCACCAAAACATTTATTATCTGGACTCCCTGGAAGGAACCACTCTCCTTTGTAACTTTGCTTAGTATGTAAGTTTTCCATATATTCTATTTATATACTTCTTTTAGATATGGAACACGTATTAACAACCACGCGAAGAGAATTGCAATTACCCCCCCCATGCACGTTCGCAACAGATTGGCAATCTGCACATTACAGAGTAATACATATCACTATGCATTTCAAATGCATGCATGCATAAGACAGGCAATGAATACATACCGCACCACTTAAGTGGTGATGTGATGTTTAATGTTAACGAGTTAATTACTCTTGTCCATCCCTTACACAGCAAGTATACAGCATAAGTTCCTCCACAGGCTCCTATTAAAGATAATGGATAAATATTCATAGTACAACTATCTATCCCTACTCCTCCGAAAACAATAGCAAACGGCCATACAACAACCGAAATCCCATATATCCACCACGGTTGTAGATGATTATGGATATACCATCCTACCGCATAAAAAGCAAGTGCGGTACATGCTTGCATGATACTGAACGGGAGTGAAGGCAAATAAGGGTGAATCAGCACTGATGCTATAGATAGTACAACAGATAAACCAACCACCAACTCATCTCTATATTTCTTCATGCACTTGCACACACGTTGAATGCCATAGAAGATTTCTCTCATCCAGAATAGTGCGATTAAAAACCACATCGGACCTGCATAGACAAGCCCCAATTTCGTTTCCCAGCCATCCGCGCTAGCTGTTAGCATAGATAGCATATGTCGCAGAAAGAAACTCACATCGTGCTTAGCCACAGCTTGTATTCCTCCCCATGCGCAAAGCATTAACATGGTTACAAAATATGGTAATAGCAGACGTTTCGCATTCTTGCGAGTATAATCTTTGAAGGATGGTATATCTTCAATATTCTTTGCAAACACTCCTGCAAGAATAAAGAACAATGGCATATGGAAGGAATAGATGAATTGCTTCACAGATCCTTCCGTATAGACCAAGTGACACAGCATCATCAGAATCAATGCAATTCCTTTCATCAAATCATATGTCTCATTCCGCTGCTTCATCAATCTTCTATCATCTTTATAAAAGCACGAGCTTGCGCTTCGCGATATTGGTTGTATGATTGCGGTACAACATCAAACTTCTCTTTTTCCATAGCATCGGCAAGTGCCTTTGGCGAATGGCGATCAAAGAAGCGAACATTGGTTTGCAATTGCTCCTTATTCACATTCAAATCAGAGGCAACCACAAATTTATTTAACGCACGAGCATCTTCAATCACGGTACTCCACCCTTCGAACAACGATGGTTGAATAACCGCTTGAGCATTTTGCATTATCAGCAACTGCTCCTTTCTATCCAAGAAACCTAAAAAGCGAATATTATCCTCTAAACGTAAGTCCTTTACTTTCTGCTTCAATGACGGCACATAATCCGGATTTCGATCATCCCATTCCTTTCCGGAGAATAACACAAGCACATCCTTGTGTCCGCGATTAACCAATTCTGCCACAGCATCTATCACTACCAGATGATTCTTATGTGCCCAATACTGATTCGGGGAATAGAAATAGGATCTATCTATTCCATGCTTCTTCATCACTTCCTCCTTGTCCAGCATTGAAAAATCCGGATGCGTTACGGTAAAGTGCTGTACATACACCTTAGCTTTCGAATCGGGGAACAACCGATGGAAATCTTTTGCGGCATCTTCGCTACTCAACATCAGTTTGTTAGACAGATATGCCGCCGCAACAGCGCGCTGGTATGCGGCAACACGAGTCTGTGGTGTATAGAACTCCGGCAAGTGCGCAAACTGAAAGTCTGGAAACCAGTTAATACGCTTGCTATCTGGTATGGAATTAGCAGCTGATACGCCTATTCCGCAAGGCATGATGGCATCAACATCCAAATTTATCTTATTTCCGAACTTTCGTTTCCCAGTCAAACGCAAAGGTATCACATTGATCATCTTGTACCACAACGACGAATCATCTTTAATCAGATAATGCTCCAAATATGGATACTTGGTTTCTGTCTGTACAAACCTGAAATCTTTCCTAGTACTAAGGATAATAATAGTCGGCTTTTCATCTTCTGGCAACGTATTTAGCGCATTGACCCAATTGAGCCAATAGTACGTACCGCCTATCCAATTACTATTGTAACCAAAAAATATCCCTACGCGTTTTCTTCTGCCCATTTGATATAATCTTTTAATCCTTGTTCTAATGTTACTGTCTGCATATACCCCCACTCTCTCAATATACGGATGTCAGCTTTCCAAAATCGCGGATCCCCCTCACGTACCGTACCATTGAAGATAATCTGTCCTTTGTATCCCTTCAATTGCGCAAACAAATTTACGGCATCTCGTATTGTGATAGCTTCTCCGTTAGCAACATTGATGGCTTCGCCTTTGAAGGTTGCATTCTGGATTGTCAAATCTACCACTTGTGCGATATCCTGAATATGGATAAAATCACGCGACTCATCTCCTGTGCCGAAGAACATAGCCTCAGCCGTACCCGTCATCTTGCGGTTCATATCCCAGAATATCTGCTTACGCAGTCCGTTACCGAAAGCAGAGAAGATACGTAGAGAACAAGTCGGAACTCCAAACTCTTCCGCGAACTCGCGACATATAGCCTCAGCCATCGCTTTGTGTCTTCCGTATGGAGACATCGGTGCTATAGGAGCCGATTCGGTTACCGGCAACGTTTGCGGATTGCCATATACCGCTGCACTGGATAAGTTGATAAACTTGCATGCCGGACAATGCGTATGTATCGCATTCAATAGCGCATACACATTCGCCGTATTCAGCAAGAAATCGCGATACGGATGCTTCAACGAATCCGGCACACTCGCTGCTCCGCTGCAATTGATGCAGACATTGTAACTTTGCGATTCAAACACGGCATTAAAATCCGAGTTCGAGGCATCAATCTGCATGTAACGCGGTGTCGTATAATCCGTCACCACATCGCATTGCCATACTTCATGCTGTTTATCAAAGTATCGCACCAAATGCGAACCGATAAAGCCTTTACTTCCTATAATCAGTATCTTCATAATCTTTTATTTTAGCGATTTAACCACCCGTGCCGGATTACCTGCGACCAACGAGTATGGAGGCACATCTTTCGTTACCACACTTCGTGCAGCTACCACGCTTCCCTCACCAATCGTAACGCCTTTCAATATCAGCGCATCCATACCTATCCACACTTTATCCTCTATCTTAATCGGCGCACTATTCACATGCGACCAATCTTTACGCGCGATATTATTACCGGTCTCTATCAAATCCTTATAGCATTGCTCATTATCATGCTGACGATATTCCCAACTCGTACTATGGCTATCATGATCATACAGCGTGATGCCCCAAGCCATCGTCACATCATTGCCTACATCTATCCGCGTCCGGCAGATGAATTGCGCACCACCGATATGAGTATTGTTACCGATATGTACCTCGCCTTGCGAAGTCTCGAACGTGAACTGCGCCTTTATCAATCCGCGTTCACCTATCGTCACATATTTACGCTTTTCCGGAGTCAACCGGAAATCGAGGCAGTCACTTCTTTGTAGAATTGTTCCAGTACCCAACTTCATGTAGAGCTGCAGCATATCACGCTGCTTCTTACGCAAAAAATATTGTTTTATCGGGTTTTTCATAACTTCTTCATATTTTTGTAGCACATCAAGAGTTTGTGACCTATGCCATTCGAATAATACAACGTGGTGTAAAGATATGATAATAGATAACCCATTAGACTATCATTCCCCTTATGAGCCCATATGGCCTTTTTGTCATTATCCAAATTGACTATTACAGCCTCCGGATGCTTCAACGGCAAAATAGGATATACCGGTCTATCACCTCTTCCATCATCATTCCATGTATGTGTACCTTCCGCATCGAATCCTATATTGGATATTAAATTCACAGCAGGATGGATGGTGATAGCATTCGTTCTAAACAAATGGATTTGCATCTGATAATCCCAATACGATTTTTTATTTTCATCGTGTTGAATCTCCAATACTTTAGCATACCACCAATTAGCCTCAGCACGATTGTTAGTCAGCTTTAGTACATGCTTGCAGAATGCTTTGGCATCCATGTCTTGTAAGTCCAAATCAAAACCTTTCCATGTATCTCGCCATGCTGCCCATGCACCGGTAATCATATAATGACTAAAACCATAGGAGTTATCACAATGCCAACTATCATCATATAAAGTTGCATTGATAAATCGCACCTGTGGATTGTCTTTATATCGCTCCAATAACTCTTCGCAGTACCCAAAGAAATCCGGATGCGGCAAACAATCGTCCTCCATGACAATACCTTGCTCTACGTTCTCAAAGAACCAACTGATACCAGTTGCAGGACCGGGACCACAACCTAAATTGAGTGAAGAGTAAAGAGTGAAGAGTGAAAAGTTAGGATGCGCCAACGCATACGCGGATGTCAGTTCGTTTATAACATCCTTTACCTCTTGGCACTTCACTTTGTCATTTTCATTTCCCTCTCTTGGTCCATCCTGGCATACATAGAGCGAGAGAGGTTCCTGTTTCAGAATCTCTGTCAGCACTCGTTTCGTATGATCCGGGCGATTGAATGTAATTAATAATATAGGTGTGTTAAACATGTATTTATCGTTTTTTCCCAAAATAATTACTGCGGATTAACTTCTCGGATATCATAAACGCTTTTTCTTCCGGCACTTCTCGATTCTCGATAGCCGCTGAGTCAAACAAATTCACGCCGAATCCCCTCCAGAAGTATGCCCCCCCCCCGTTCGCACATAACAAAGTCGGATAAATATCCATCTGGTAGCACACGTCTTCCACATAGGTGTTGTGGGCAATTGTTGGCGAATAGATAATCAAAGGTGTAAAGGTATGCGTCGTCCGCATATCTATTCCATGAGCTCTTGCATACGCATCCATCTCACCATCGGTCGTACGAAAAATTGTATGATCACCGGAGATTACGATCATTGTATTCGAAGCAATCTTTTCATTGCTATACACTGCTTCCACAAGTTCCCCAATTAAAGAGTCTGTATAACTCAGACAGTTTAGATAAGCAGACATGACACCCGGCATTCCACTAATCACATGCGTAGGATGCTCCGAACCTCTCGTGAAGGGTACATGCGATGTGACGGTAATGCCCAGTACACAGAAAGGCTCACTTACGGTATCTATATAATTCATCATCTGATGGACAATACCGGCATCGTCCCAATGGCCCTCGTTTTTAGGTTCTATCAATTGTTTGAATTGGTATGCAACTGTCATCTTATCTTGCATCCATGCACCGGATGCGGCATTAACAATCGCCGATCGAGGATAAACGTGCGCTATACTGGGGAATAGATTGTTGTAGTATAATCTGCATGTAGCGCCATTGCTTATCGGCAGTATACCGGTTAAATCAATCATTTGTCCATCTGCCGAATTGCCATGCCGTACCTGCGATGTCAGTCGTTTCGCATATAGAGCATGTTCACTCTTGGAGAGACGAGTAAGGTTCGGCACATAGTGATACCCACACACCTCATCGATAGGCCACGACTCCAAGCTCTCAAACAATACAAATATAATATTAGCTTGCGGTGTAGGAGGTGTATCCTTAATGGAACCATGAATAAAAGGCTGAATTTGCTTCTTATCCTCGGGCGTTAACTCAATAATCTTCCCTGCAGGAGCAATCCAGTTATAGACCAAACTTGCCATGAGATAACTGATTATCGAATGTTCCTTGATGTAAACCTTTGCCCATACATTGTAATCTACGTTATCTTCGATAACTGCGAAATAATACACATGGCCAAATGGGAAATAATAGTGAAAATCTTCCCCTTTCAGCATTTTTTCATTCACTTGTTGTGCTATTGCATTCTTTGAATGCCACGATTTAACGTAGAAATGATAACATATCGTGCTTATGATTGACATACATATCAATATCAATAGTGCGATTCCGAAATGAATGGGGAGCCGCTTCTTCATTTTCGGCAGCAGATATATCGCTACGCCATAGATAAGTGTAATCAGCGGATAGAGTCTCATACTCGGCTCCGTATAGGTATATAAGGAATCCCAAAAGCCGCTCATGTTATCCGCCATCTGCATCGTCTCATACGAGAGGTAGAGCCCATTGGCGTTAAAGTAGAAGATATTCGCGATTATCCATACATCCAGCAAGGCGAGTACAATAATTGTCCAATACTTTCTCTTAGATAAGAATACAAAACTACCCAATAATATAGCCGGTACGATCTTGCCTCCCCAGAAGCGAATGAACTCCAATGGGTTGTGCCAAAGCGTGGATATTAGAATAGTATGGAAACTATTCCAATGAAAGATCATTCCTTTCAAAAAGATAGCAAACGCGAACATGGCAAATACACACCATGTTGCTCTATTTCCTTCTGATAAATAGTTTTTTATCTTTTGCCACATAATTCTATTATTAATCTAACAAACTAACAATCTTCGCTATTCTTTCCTTTATCACCTTTTGTCCAAAATATCCTTCCACTACTTGACGGTTATGAGCTGTTTCTTCATCGCTCATAGGTTGGAACAGATTCGGATTATCTGTATTCAAATCATCTTCCACAGAGTACACATATGCGCCCAAGGACTTAAAGAACTCGTACATAATGCTCTGCCTATTTAGAAATACGCGCATTCCGAGCCATAGGCCAGTAACGATATTGCCTTGGGCTCCGGGCGAACCTAAATATTGTATCATCGTAGAACACGACAGCATTTTGGTGTTATACTCGTCCAATGGTAGATAATCAATCAGGGGCTCAAAAGATTTACCCAACAGTAACTTTCCTGCTCGTATAACATGTTTCTTTGGACCAGTTTCACCATACGATAGAGGGGTTATTACCTTTTGTTCCTTCGTTATCAACGACCGTAATTTCCACATCGCATCAATATGGTTGTTATTGTACGTGCATGAGTTGCCTAAAAATATATTGGGTCCGGCTGCACGCTTATCACGCAAATCCCGAATGGTCTCGTTGACGGAATAATAATTGTAAGGCACCCATTCCAACGGCATCTTCAGATATTGACTTGCAAATGCAGCTTCCTGCGGCATGTCGCATAGACAATATTTTATCTTCTTAAATTTATCAACCGGTACAAAATATGCGTGCTTATGCTTAAAGCCGTGGCGTAGGTATGCATATAGTTTCTTTTGACGCCATAAGCACTTTGTTAATGGCTTATAAAAAGATGCCTCAATTTCCGGACGACCAAAAATCTCCCCATCCCATATCACCCATGCTACTGTAACATTATCCGGCACCGCTTCTAACGCATCCGCAGCCCATCTACCATACATACCATGAAAAATGATGGCATTATACGAACCTAGAGATTGCAACAATTGGCGAAAATCTTCGGTATATGCCTGGATATACTCCATGTGGGGAGCATGCTTAGCCAATTCGGGAGATCTTTTAAAATCACACACAACCAACCGGGAAGATGTATTCCCTCCCATAAACTGCTTATCCACATAGCGAACAAACTGATCATCACAAGATATATGTAGTATCATCGTTTATTCAGTATTTCGTTAATGATTTTACAAATTTTTATCGCTTGCTCTTCTGTGAAGTACTCGTCATTGAAGAGATTAATCACGTGACTCGCAAGATTGGATGCTATCGGTGTAGGTTCTTCTCCAAGCGCCTTGTAATGCGAGCTGGCAAAGAGTCCTTCTGCAAATAGCGCATTCAAAATCTCATCTTTATTCTCCACTAATATATTGAACCGCCAATGCTGATATGCTTCCGGCAACTGAATTGATTTCGGCAATGCCCTGCGATAGATAGCATTCAGTTTCTCCTTGTGCGCAATCGCGGCATCCATCACCGCCAATAGTTCACCCTCTTTCAGATGCCAATCCTCGTTCGTCAAGAAACCTTCGCTTACTTCATGATTGGTGTATGCCACATCGACTGCAATATATCCGATTGCACCCTTGTGGAGATTCACTTGCTTCTTATCGCCCATACTATAGATGACCAAATCGGCGCCATAAGTATCAGGTTGTAAGGATGGCATGCATAAGCACCGATCATCGACTATCAGGATATTCGGATTGGCGGAACGCAACTGCTGATAGAACTCTTCCAAACCAAACTCCACGCCGTACGTATGCACCATCAATATGCCGGAGCACTCTAATGCATGATCACGCACATACGCTTCATCCATGCAGAGCGTCTGGACATCTATATCCACGTACTGATATGGCACTCCTGCCTCGTCAAACGTACGGGGTACATCCACACATACATTTGCCGGTAACATAAATGGCGCACGAATCCGTTCTTGATTGGACGTCAATAAATTATACAATATCTTCGATGCTCTATATGCAGTTACTCTCTTACACATTACACCCTACACTTTACACCATTAGCACATTCTTTAATTCGCATTAAAAGTCGCGTCTGAGCTAAGAACTCATTTCTCCAAGCCTCAGCACTGGTAGCGCAACTCGCTACAAAATACCGCATTTCTTCCTCAAAGTGATTGCATGCCGGCATCAGTTGCTGCGTTGTGCCTTCCTGCGTCTCAATCGTCAGTGTGGATTGGAAATCAGGAGGCAGTGCATAGGCACGTTCCAACGACAGCAGTCCTTTGCTACCCCAAATCACCTGCTGACTCTTGTATTTATTATTGAATCCGGAAACGAGGTTCGCTACTCTGCCCTGTCCAAAATCCAATAGGATCGTAGCATGTGTCTCTACCTCACGTCCCGGCTCTTGACTCAACACGGCATATACGTTCTCCGGTTCGCAGCCGTAGAAATGACGTGCCGAATGAACAAGGTACGCACAGGAGTCCAGTACACACCCCCCACCCAATGCTTTCTTATATCGGAAGTCCGTATCGGCTATCGGAGGGAAACCGAACCATCCTTGGAACAGTTGCGGTTCACCGATAGCTCCGTCTGCAATTAGTTGGTTCTTAATTCGATGCTGCGCATGGAATTGGTACATGAATCCTTCGAAGATAGGGATATTGTACTGCTTTCCTAATTCTGCAATCAGTTCCGCATCAGCCATCGAACCGGCAAGCGGTTTCTCGCAGAGGATGTTCTTGCGATACGGAGCCACCTGCTCCACAATCTGCACGTGGATAGCATTGGGTGTGGAGATATACACGGACTCAAACTCATAGGTCTCCAGCACGTGATGCAGATCCGTCTCAAACGGCAAACCGAAGCGTCCTTCCACGATCTCCCGTTTCCGCTCATCCGTATCCACCACGCATACCACTTCAGTCGCACCGCTATTCATCAGTGCCGGTATCGCGCACCGCTGCGCAATGTTTCCACACCCAACGACAATAAATTTCATCACTTTCATTGTTTATTGTTTATTGTGTAATGTTTACTCTTTTTGTTAAATGTTGATTGTGTAATGTTGATAACTATTGTGGATTGTTGAGTGTGTAATGTTTATTCGTCCTTACACGTTACACATTCCACATGTTAAAATCCGTAAATGGATTTCAGCACCTCATTCATATTTTCGTAAACATAATCCAAGCAGCCATCAGCCATAGCAGTATAGTAAGGAAGGCGTGCTACGCGCCAACCGATGCTCTCCGTAATTGGCAGATCTTCGGGTTTGTAACCGAACTTCAGACCATAAGGGGCGGAATGCAGCGGCATGTAACCGATATACACATATATCTCCGACTTACGGCACTCGTCCATGAAACGCTGACGGTTCTCTGTCGTGTCAAAAACTACCCAATATGCGTGGTTATTCAACTCATCATCCTTCGTCGGACGCATGATGTCGATTACACCCTTCTCGAAATACGGCTCGAACAACCGATCATACATCGCTGTTATCTGTCCGCGTTTGCTGCGGATCTCATCTTCGTGCTCCAACTGCGCCAACAGCATCGCAGCCAACACATCCGAAAGCAGGTAACTCGAGCCCTTGTCTACCCAACTGTACTTATTCTTCATGCCGTTCAGCACCAAGCGTCTGTCCGTACCCTTCTCCTGTAAGAAGTGAGCTCTTAACTCCCATTCCGGTACATTGCAAATCAGCGCACCACCCTCTCCCGCGGAGAAGTTCTTCGTCTCATGGAACGAGAAGGTAGCCAGATGAGGTACCGTTCCTGCCGGACGTCCTTTGTACCGGGTACCGTACGATTGTGCGCAGTCCTGCATCACAATCAGGTTATGACGGTTAGCAATCTCCATCACTGCATCAATATCGCAACTCAGACCGGCATAATCAATCGGCACAATCATCTTCGTCTTCGGAGTAATCAATGCTTCTATCTTCGTCACGTCGATGTTCAGCGTCTTCGGATCAACCTCGCAGAACACAGGCTTAGCACCAAAGAGCACAACCGAGTTAACAGTAGATGAGAACGTGTAGGAAGGCAGAATCACCTCATCACCCGGCTCTATACCAGCCAACACGGCTCCCATCTCCAGCGCAGCTGTGCCGGACGGAACTAGATACACTTGTTGAAAACCATAACGCTGCTTCATGAGTGCTATCACTCGCTCACAGAACTGATGATTACCGCATTGTAATCCGGAGTGAATAGCTTCCAATACATAGGCGTCTTCTGCGCCTGTTTGATACACTTTGTTAAAAGGGATTTTCATATTTTTTAGTTTTCTTATTTCACTTTGTTCAAACGATTATTTGCAGGCAAATATTCAGATTTCAGTATTCAGTATTCAGTTATCAGTTTTCTGTATTCAGATAAAATTAATCAAGGAGAGCAAGCTCCGTGATTGGATGTTGAGGTAATTGTTGAAGTGGAGGAACAATATCAGCTGTTGATACGATACCCAGATATAGTTCTCCGGCAGATTATCTACGGGGAACGAATCATCGGCTTCAATGATCAGGTTGCGGTTCTGCTCTTGATAGAATCGTCCTCCCTCTTCCGATTGGAGCGTATCGACGCGTATCTGTTCCAGCTTTGCATGCAGCACATACTCTACAAACGGCTGGTTATTCTTGCCGATATAGTTATCCGTGATGCATTGCACGGTTGGCGCCATCTCCAACGTATCGAAATTACCGGACTCCACCTTACCCTGCACTAAGAAATGGTAGGTGCCATTGATCTTCTTAATTACAAAAGCAGTCAAACCTTGTTGAGCCGGAGCGACAAGCGGTTGACACCAAGTCTTTACCTCACGGTTGTTGATCTCCACCTGTGCTGCGATTACTTTGAAGAACCGACTCTCCTCATGTTCTATCGCCATATTCGTCGTCCGCCAATGGTCCACTTCTCTCAACGGAATAGGCATTACGTTAAGTTCGTACTTGCATTTAAGCGATGTCATCCAACTCAATATCTCCGTCGTCGTATGGTATGGATTAGCATCGTGCAATAAGTCATAGCCCCATGCCTTCTGTTGCGGCAACTCTAAATCGTCTACTACGTGCAACGGTATACCTGAGATAACCGTTCGGGTATCCATGTTCACGATATTGTCCATCGAAGCCAAAGCCTTAATCTGCCCCAATGTCACCCAGATGAAGTTATCATATACCGGTATCTCTTCTTCTACCTTGATGATGATATTCCGATTCCGTTTCCGCAAGAACCGTGCTCCTTGCTCTGACTGCAACTGATCCAGCAATATCTGCTCCGGCTTGGCATTCTGGAAATACTCCAGATAGAGCGGCTTATTACCCATATGCACCTGCGAATAGTTACTCTTCGTAGCTTGCAAGGTCGGAGATAACTGCACATTGTTCACATTGCCGGGTTCAACCTTCGCTTGCAGCAGGAAATACAACACCCCGTCAATCTCTTTCGTGATAATCCCCAAGTACCCTATCTCCGGTTGATTGATAATCGGTTGCTCCCACTCCGCTACATTGCCATAGTTGGTCCTTACCCGTATACCTTCTATCGAGAAGAACTTACCCGTTGCATGCCTCAGATTTCCCTCTGCATCAAACTGCCACATAGGCTCCATCTCTTTAAACGAAATCTGACGGATATTCACCTCTATCTTCCTATTCTGCTCACGAATCCAATCCAACACTTGTTCGGTGCTGTTATACGGATTGTTCATCGTCAACGCAGAACGGAGAAAAACTATATCATTTCGCTTATTGCTCATTTTAGTATTCAGTTATCAGTTGTCAGTAATCAGTTTTTTTCAAAATGCGATGCATCAATTTTATGATCTGATTGGTAAATCACATACCCAGTCCGATCCGCGCTACATTGAATCGTGCGCAAACCCGGATTAGATATTTCACCAGCAACCAACTCAGGATACTTTTGCCAACTCTCCAATATCGGCATCAACTGCTTCGTTTCTTCGCTCACAAATAGCACTCCGGAGTGTTTCGGTTCACCAAACACAGGCTCCCCAAACTCACCCAATGCCACTTCTATCACACCCTTCACAAAATCATAACCCGTACTCAACTGAACCATTGCTGCACCGATAAAATCTCCACCCATACGAGCACCTATTTCCATGACGTATATCTTTCCATCCTTCGTAATCCTGTACTCCGAGTGACTGGCTCCATTGGTTACGCCTAACGCAGTCAGCGCACGTTTAGTCAAGTCGTATATCTCGTCAAACTGCGCTTTGGACAAGTCTGCAGGCTGATGGTGCGCCAACTCCACAAAATGCGGAGCTTCGGTAGTAACCTTATCGGTAATCTGCAGCGGATAATGCACTCCCTTATACGATATGAACTCTACGCTAATCTCCCTACCCTCGATAAACTGCTCTACCATCGCTTCGTGCTTGAACGAATAGTCTTGCGCTGCTTTGATTGCCGGAAGCAAATCTTCTTCCTTCTCCACCTTCGTCACGCCCAAACTTCCACTTCTGTCACTCGGTTTCACAATCAAGGGAAGGTGTGAGGTGTAAGGTGTAAGGTGTAAGGGTGATTGGTCGGTAAGGCACCAATATTGCGGACAGGGTACTCCTGCTTTGGTGAACGCTTGCCGCATCAAGTACTTATTATTCGCTCTCAACGCACATTCATAACTATTTCCAATCAGTCCCATCTTTTCTGCCACATACGCCACCGTCGGTGCGGCTACATCGCTGGCAATGGTGCAAATACCTGCAATCTGCTCTTGCGCGCAGATCTCTAATATCTGCTCCTTCTCCACAATCGAAATCGGATAGAACACATCTACCTCTTCCTTGCACACCGCTCCTTCTGCCCATGCAAAGCATATAGTTCGCAGTCCCATCTCCTTAGCTTTCTTCGCCAATGGCAACTGCAAATAACTCGCTCCAATAATCGCTAACGTTTTCATGCTCCAATCAGTTTTGTCTCACATCCATCGAAATAATTGAACCCAAAATCTGAATCCCAAAGACCAAACATCTTCTTATCGTAGGTCTCCACATGGAATGTCAACGAGTCATACACTGCATCGTATATGTTCCAGGAACTGATGATGGGTACTCCTCCGATCCAGAAGTCCACCATATAATCACCCGGACGCAGATTCAGATGGTTCAGCGTCACCTTGAACTCAAACTCATTCTTACCGTCCTGCAAATCGAAGATCTCACTGCAGGTGAGTCCCACACGGTTGCCGGTCAGGATCTCCTCCACCATCGTATTGATGCAGACTTTCTTCACAGTCGTATCGGTGCGCTGAATACGGACTCGGTATTCGGTCAAGTCCTTCGAATCGACCTGATAAGGCGTGAGACGCTCAATCTCAATGATCTTCATCTGACGAGATGAGCAGTCCTTGAGTCGATAAGCGTCCAGATCATCGCCCTTAATCAATCCCCTATCGCCGACATCCTTGGTGTTGCCTTCCAGATAGAAGTCAACGACATTGTCGATGTTATTATCCCGATATTTAACCATTCCATTCTCCAGCAATACGCCTGTGGTACATAACTGGCGTATTGATGCCATATTATGACTGACGAAGAGGACTGTTCGGCCTTGGCCTTGGGAGACGTCTTTCATCTTGCCTATCGCTTTCTTTTGGAACTCCGCATCGCCGACAGCGAGGACTTCATCCACGACGAGGATCTCGGGTTCGAGGAAGGCTGCTACGGCGAAGCCCAGACGGACAGTCATACCCGAGCTATAGCGCTTAACCGGGGTGTCGATATACCGTTCGCAGCCACTGAAGTCAATGATCTCATCGAGCTTACTCTGGATCTCTGCGCGGCTCATGCCCAGGATAGCGCCGTTCATGAAGATATTCTCCCGTCCCGTCATCTCGCCATGGAAGCCGGTGCCGACTTCGAGCAGGGAGCCTATACGGCCATGGGCACGGATGGTACCGGTGGTGGGGCCTGTGACGCGGGAGAGGAGCTTGAGAAGGGTGGATTTACCTGCACCGTTTTTGCCGATGATGCCAACAACATCCCCCTGTTCGACTTTAAAATCAATATCCCTCAGTGCCCAGACGTATTCGGAGGTGCCCTTCGAAGCACGGTCGTTGGTCTCGCCGATCTTGAGATACGGGTCCTCTTTGCCGAGAACGTTGGTGATCCAGAAGCGGCGGATGTCGTGGGACAGGGTTTTGGTGGACACGAGGCCCAAGCGGTATTGCTTGGAGACGTGTTCGAATTCGATTGCTGTTGCCATATATGTTATTTCTCTTTAAATTCTTTTTATTAGTAAACCAAAAACGTCGCGGTTGAACCTTTCGGTTCTCATGATACCGACTGAGATACCTATCGTAAATAAATTTCCATATCTATCTCATTCGTTATCATCATATATTTCATATATTCAACCGCTTTACAAAAACAATTCAAAAAAGCGTTTCGTTTCACTTCACTCTCAAAAACGATTTCTTTTTCTTCAACACTCACACGCTGCATAGTTTTTTTTGAAAGCGTAGCGCTTTTTTGTAAACGTAGTGCGTTTTCGTGAGGAATCTAACAGGAACGATTTATCGGTGCTGTTAAGTGGAGTTGATTAGTAAACTATTTGGGAGCTGGCTCACAAGTAGGTTAGCAAGCAAATCCACTAAGTTACGACGAGTAACTGTTGATTCCGTGTTTTTGATTTATCTCCTTTCTTTTAAAACACCGCGATGGTGTTGTTGTCATTATAAAAACGTTCGATCTGGGCACGGGGACTGGCACCAAAATTGACCAGTATCGCCACAGGCCATCCCGTTCCACGCATGTAGCCGAAGGTTTGATAATGCTCCCGTTCGGTGAGAGCCGACAAAGCCTTACATTCCACAATCACGTTGCCTATGGATGTCTCCACGACGAGATCCATTTTGAGGTAGGCGTTGAGGGGTTTGCCCTTGTAGATGGGGTGATACTCCAACTCCTTGTGCGCAGTGAAACCGTTGGCTTGCAGTTCGGTTAGCAGCGCCTCTTGGTAAATGTACTCCGGCATCCCAGCACCGAGGTTCTTATATACCTCGATCATCGCGCCGATAATGCCGTAGGTGGCTTGGACTAGTTCCGTTTTGCGGGGTTCCGGGACCATATGTATCGTTGTTTTATCTTGCATTTCTGTTATATTGTTAGTAGTAAATCAAAAACGCGCAGCCTTCGTCCGCATGGCTATTGGCCTACGCGGCCTTGAGCGTAAATGCCATTTAGTCTGCTTATGAGCAAGACACCTAGACAGCCTAATTGTCATTTCTACTCCGACATTGCCCAAACATGTGCACTGTCGACTGCTTACAAAAACTCGTTGCACTCACAAAAATGATCAAAAACATTTTCAACGTATGGCGTAATAATTTTTCTTTATTACCTGCACGCTGCATAGCCGTTTTTGAAAGCGTAGCGCTTTTTTGTAAACGTAGTGCGTTTTCGTGAGGAATCAAGCAACAATGATTTATCGTTGGTGTTTAGCGGAATAGGTCATTAAGCTATCTGGGAACTTGTTCACAAGTAGATTAAGGAACTATTACGTAAAACGCGATAGCGTTGCTGATTCCGTGTTTTTGTTTTACAATATGTCAATGTTCTTTTGGTTAGCCCGGACTTGCGGGGTTCCGGGACCATATGGATGGTGGTTTTGTCCATTTTATCGTGCAATTTATCGTGCAACATTATCACTCTTTAGTCAATTCAGCCAGTAGTGCTAAGCCTTTATCAGTTAGATAGTATGCTTGGTCTTTGCGATTAGGCGCTTCAGGATATAACATAGCCATATACCCCTCATCAATCGATGGATCTATATAGTTCTGCTTAAAGTTCCTTCTACCAGCCAATTGCAATAACTGCATCAGTTCTTCGCGCTTCTTAGTATCCTTTCCGAGAGCCAAGACGAGCTTTTTTACTTGTTCCTTTACTTGTTCCCCCTTCTTGTTCCCTTTCTTGTTCCCTCGCGTTCTTTACTCCTTCGATAAGGGAGCCATCAGGATGTTCGATAGCCAGTGCGTCCTGGTACATGTACTCGTTGAGGAAGGGTCCGAGGTGTTTGTGCACCTCTTGGCATGCTCCCAGGGCCGGGTACACGAGTTGTTTGTATGTGGATTTGTCTGCGTCAGTCATTGTTCGTTCTCTTCGTTATCTTCAGGTTTGACGACGGTATCTTGGGCAACGCTTTCGATTTCGGCGATGGTAGGGATCGTGCCTTCCACCTTCGTCGGATAGAGTTTCTGCAGTTCATACTCCGAGATGCCGAGAGGTTGGCTGGTCGCTTCCTCCCCAAGTTGGGGAGTGATTGCGATTTGCTCCCCGGTTTGGGGAGTGATTTGCAGCAACGGACTATAGAGGAGGTAGAAATTCTTCATGTAGAGCAAATTGGTCTCGGAGAAACATCCTGCCCCCGGATTGGCTTCTTTTAAATCATGGCTGAGATTGGCGAAAAACTTATTACCCCATCGCTGCTCCGAGTGGAGTTCCACAATCTCTTTGCCCAAGCTCCAATAGAAAGACAACATATCCTGGTTGATATGGACAGCGGCTTTGATCTGGCTACGACGGAAGCGCTTGCTGATGGAAAGGATCCACTGCTTGTAGTCTTGGTCGATATGTATCAGTTTGCTCATTGTTGCGTTGGGTTTTTATTGTTTTGTTTTGCGCGATTTGGGCGCAGGGTTGGTGCAGTGCGCTACGTGTACGTATATGTGGTGTGTATGCATATGTGTGCGCACAAGCAAACCGGCTGCAAAGGTACGAAAAAAAAATGAGATGTGCAAATATATGAGGGGAAAAGTGCGGATTTTTTGAATTTTGTAAGGGAAAAGCGAAGTTTTGAGGGGATTGAGATGGTGGATTGGGAAAATTATAGCGATGATAAGTCGATTATAGCGATTATAGTTTTGGAGGATAGATAACCCAAAAAAGGAAGAGAAAAATCATCAAATAGAAATAGTGCTTGATATTATTAGTAAACCAAAAAAATTATAAAGAAAAATAACATCAAATAACAATAGTACTTGCAGTACCTTGAATCTTCATTTTGTATTGCCTACTTAAAACAAGCTTTTAGATAGCCAATCCACAATGAATCTTCACATCCAGGATGTCATTGATATTTGATGGCAAAAATATCAAAAAAATACCGAAAATACTGGCAGTTGGTTACTAATTGTAACCGACTAAAAAAAAAAGGAGGGGACAAATTGTCCCCCTCCTTATAAAAACATTATACTTATTCGTTGGTTTTTGTCACTAGTCGACGTTTTGTGACAATTTCCAACATGATTATTCGGTATAACGACGATTGATTTCGTCCCAGTTGATGATTTGCCAGAGGGATTGGAGGTGGGCAGCACGACGATTGCGGTAGTCGATGTAATAGGCATGCTCCCAGACGTCCATCGTCAGCAGGGGTTTCAAGCCTTTGGTGACGGGATTCCCGGCATTGGGTTCCTGCGTAATGACGAGTTTACCGTCCTTGTCGGCTGCGAGCCACACCCATCCGGAACCGAAGAGTGTGGTACCTTTCTGTTCAAACTCCGCTTTGAAGGCTTCGAACGAACCGAAATCGCGGACAATGGCATCCAACAGGGGGGAGGGGTGAGGGGTTACGGGTGACGGGTCCGCAGCGTTATACGCTTTGAATTGGAGGAAGTACAAGTTGTGGTTCAAGATCTGTCCGGCATTGTTGAAGATGCCACCTTGCGATTTGGCGACAATCTGCTCCAAGGGCATGGACTCGAATTCCGTTCCGGCAACGAGTTTATTGAGGTTATCCACGTAGGTCTGCAGGTGCTTACCATGGTGATATTCAATCGTTTCCTGACTGATTACCGGCTCCAGCGCATTCGGGGCATAAGGGAGCGCGATTAAGGAAAAAATGATGTTTAGCATATTTTTTCAAATTTAGGGTTTCAAAATTCAAATTTAGGATTTAGGGGTTCAAATTTAGGGTTTCAAAATTCAAATTTAGGATTTCAAAATTCAAATTTAGGATTTAGGGGTTCAAATTTAGGGTTTCAAAATTCAAATTT
>Ga0247611_10003456_pt1 | contig 23420 bp, 47 predicted proteins | sample 177DNAGHGhighgp2_FD_192422 | JGI IMG/M metagenome (GOLD analysis project Ga0247611, IMG submission 192422) | Sheep rumen microbial communities from Palmerston North, Manawatu-Wanganui, New Zealand - 1770 DNA GHGhigh gp2 | ecosystem: Host-associated > Mammals > Digestive system > Stomach > Rumen... | reverse complement strand
TGTGTAAGATGACTGGGGAAGAATTGCGAACATATTTGTGTGGTGTAAGGGATACTTACTTTGCTAATCGTATTGCAAATAAGGGAATTGACGGAATACCAACTAGGTGGTCACAGATTTATTATTCGGAGGGCTTAATCAATCATTATATCAGTGATTTTCAAGAGATGATGAAGCATGTAATTTTGGAAGATAATGATATATTAAGACCTTACGACAACATTATTTTTGAAAACGGTCAGGGTCTACTCCTTGATCAAAATATATCAAACTCGCAATGGAGTACCCCAAGTAACACAGGATCAACAAACATAAGAGAAATAGTAGATGAATTGGTTGGAAATGATTTTGTTGATCTTGAAATTTGTTATGTAAGTCGTTCATATTTAACTAAACATGGTGCAGGAGATTTTCCAGAAGAATGTAGTGGGGCGTGGTTTGTTGTTAATCAGCTTAGTGAAACAAATGTGTGGAATAAAAATCAGGGTGAATTTAGATATGGACGGTTGGATATAAAAAATTTGATTAAGAGAACTAATAAAGATTATGGAGATAATTGGTTCGGTCGTCATGTTAATAGAAGCTATGCAATTACTCATGTAGATGAATTTAATATTAATACAACCGACATTAAACTGCCTAAATATTATAGTTATGGGCCGGAAAGAAACAAAATAATTTGGGCAAATGAGGGGGGCTGGTAATGGCTAAAAGAGGTACCGATCATTCATGGGAATTCGTCAAATATAGTGGTGACGCATGTTATTACGCAAGGTGTAAGTGTGGGTTTAGGTTTTCGTGTTGTAAACAAAAATGGTTTACAACACCAAAATGAGAATCCGCACTGGAATACCTGTATCATTACTGCATATAAGATTTCACAAGAGCTATTGTAGGAAGTATCAGTTGTATAAGTAAGGAGGTAATAAGTATGGCTACATTTGACAACATTAAGGTAGGAGATAAGGTGATCTATTGTCCAGCCTGGGGGAACAATGCTATTGCGACTGTAACAAAAGTAACTCCGGCAGGAAATTTTGCTACTGATAGAACTGGTAAGACTCTATGGGACAAGTATGGTCATGCTCGTGGAAGTGATAAATGGGACGCGTCTCTTGTTATTGAATACTCAGAAGAATATGCAAAGACAGTAATCGAACGAAATATCGTCGCTAAAGCAGTAAACATGATGCGCCAATGTAGCAAGTCAGATCTTACTGTAGATCAGGCAAAAGCGATTATTGATATCTTGGAAGATAAATAAAATCAAAGTTTGAGTGGGTAAAAGGAGGTGATTATTATTAGGATTATTGACAAGAACACGGACTATTATGATTACCTGCAAAATTCCGAGGACACCATAGTATTTGACCGTAGAGGATCATATATTGTAACTAAAGGTATATTTGGTGTTACATTATATCACCATATGGATATGCGCCGTTGTAGTAGTCAAAAATTTCCAAAGGAAGGATTTCTATTACTACAATGTGGCGCTACCTATTGGTTACTGTTAGTAACTATTTCCGGTGTGTATTCCGGGAATATAGGAAAGTATGATTGGCGTGAATATATTGCAGAATATTCATTAGAGGTAATATCTACTTGGAAGAATTATGATCGACCAAGGACTACTGTTCGTTTGGAGTATATCAATTTTGGATTTAAGATACTTGATCGAATTGAACCATATATTAGCCGGAGAAAAAAGACTTTCCGAGAACTTGTAATGTCAAATATAAATGTTCTACAAGATGCCATAAATAACAATGATGATGTTCGTAGGGAAATCATGTTTGGCAAGAACAACCCACCAATTCTGATAGCTTGTGGGATTAAAGATTTAATCCCACCGGAAGATATATTTATGGCAATAGAAGAACATTTTTCTCTACTCAAAACAGAATCCGAACGCATTGATCCTATCGGCGCAACGAATAATGACAAGATTGAAATGCACGGATTTGACACGAAGTTATCATTTAGGGGTAATCCGAAGTAAAAGTTTCCGAGAATTTAGGAGGATGATTATGGATAGGAACGAAGAGATTGCGCATAATGGTAAAGTATATAAACAAGAATACTTTTGGGGTAAATTGGATGATGCCGTTAGACTTTTATTGGATTGTCGGAAAGCAGGCGTATTGGCATATATATATTTTAACGAACACTATCTATATTCCGATGAAGTAACTATGGACGGCGCATACATGGAGTGTACAGGTAAAACAAAGGCTGAGTTTGATGAAGATCAGCGCAAGTGGCGAGAAGAATACCGCAGACACAAGGAAGAACACGAGGCTGCTATTCCGCAACTCACTGAGGAATGGGTAGCCAAAGGGCATAAGATATTGGACTCTAAATACTGGGAACACTGGGATAAGATTGTACCTATAAGACTTGGTGATTTGTATGAGGGTATGGAACTTGGTAATACCTTAGAGATCGTAGAGCATTTGAATTCCGGTGGGAGCCTTGAAGATGCAGACAAGATTATGCGTGATAAGCAGAGTCATTCTGGTATGTCGGCAAGTCTGGTAATTGCTATGGTTGGCGAGTTTTGTGATCGTGGTAAAGAGTTTAAGGAATATATGAGGTGAAAGATGGATGCGGCGAGAGCAAAAATGTTTAGTATTACAAACGATGAAAAACGGAAGAAAAAAGAGGCTAAAGCAGAATTAAAGGAAGTAAAACGCTTGATTAAAGATAGTATAAAACATGGTAACGGTCATTGTTGCTATGAAAGGTATGCGGCAGATTTATATGACACTACGGAACAATGGCTAAAGGATAATCATTATTCTTATGAGCGTTTTATTGACCGACATTATACGAAAATCAGTTGGAGGTAAATACAATGGAAGAACCTATGGTAGAAGAGAAAACTTGGGAAGAATTCAGAGAAAGTGGAATGCTTTGGTTTGCCAACACATTCCTTCATACATTTGGATGGGCGGTCGCTTTGGATTTTGACGATGGAAAAGTAGCGAGAGGTTATCCAGCAAGGGTAAGGTATAGAGGATTTGACGGTGATACGAATGATCTTGGATATTATAAGGTATCTAAATTCTTTAAGGAGAATGCGGATCAGTTATTGGCGGAGTGTGAGCAGCCGGAGGAATATATGAGGAGGTGAATTATGCCAGTACATGATGATCTCGGTAAGAGAATGAAAGAAAACTATGAATTAGTATCAAAATACCAACTAACTAAAAGAACACCTGTAATCGTTCGAATCGACGGACGGGCCTTTCATACATTTGCCAAAGGATTTCGAAAACCTTTTGACCCTATACTGATGGAAAGTATGCAACTCACAATGAAGTATTTGTGTGAGAACATTCAAGGGTGCGTATTAGGATACACACAATCTGATGAAATTTCGCTGCTCCTTGTCGATTACAAGACTTTTGAGAGTCAGCCTTGGTTCGACAATATAGTTCAGAAAATCACAAGTATTTCTGCGTCAATGGCTACATTAAAATTCAATAAAGAGTTTTCAGATGCTGTTAATGTTTTTTATAAAAATTGGCACATATCTAATAAAGATGATAAGTATTCTAAAGCGCTTCTAAGGGCAAAAGACAAAGGTGCAATGTTCGATGCAAGGTGCTTCAATATTCCCAAAGAGGAAGTAACAAATTATTTCCTGTGGCGCCAAAATGATGCAACTCGGAATTCAATTGAAATGGTTGGAAGAGTATACTTCTCTGACAAACAACTTCATGAGAAAACATGTAGTATGATCCAGGATATGCTTCATGAACAGAAAGGTGTTAATTGGAATGATTTTTCGGTTCCAGAAAAGCGCGGAACATGTTGTATAAAGACTGATGAAGGCTGGATTATTGATAAGAACATTCCGATTTTTAAGGGTGAGGGTAGGGAATATATTGAAAAGTTTGTGAATGTGGGAGAGTAGGTGATAATGATGGATAATAATGATGTAAGGCGGATTATAGATGGTCTTAAGAACCATATTAAATTGTTGGAAAACGAGTTAGATCGTTTGGAAACTGAAAACGAAGAACTCCGGCGACGGAATAGTGAGTTGAGAGTGATAGGAGAATGCGTATGGCACTAAATGTGAAGGTAGGAGACAAGGTAATATATAGTACCTGGTGTACGAAAAAGGTCACTACTATAACTAAAATTACACCAACTGGACGAATAAGGGTTGATTGTACCAACTCCCAATTTGATAAAGACGGAAGAGAAATGGGTGCGGATCATTGGAACGTCGGTTATATTTATGAAGCTGATGAAGCAGCAATTCAAGAAATTCGAGATAAATGTTATGTTAGTAAGGCATTAAAGCTGATGAGAGCAGCAGGAGCTGCGGATATCACAGTGGAAGATGCTAAGATTATCATTGGTATCTTGGATAAGGAAAATAAATACTAAAATTATTAATGGGTGCCGTTTAGGTGATTACCGTATTAGGGGAATGGCTACACCTTATGTTGTGGTGGGGGCACAAGGGTTGTGATGCTACTGTAAGAGAATTGAAAACTCAGTTTGATTAGGAGGAAAATATGGATAGCAAATTCATTATTGACACAATATACTCCATCAGTATTCAACAGCCAAAAGATGTTGTTATGACATACATAACTGATTATATTGATGACAAACTATTTGAGAGCGAAAAACGTATAATGACAAGTAGAGAAATTATAATTCATGGAAGAACAGTGAAAGATGAAGATTTTTTAGTTAGAATTCCGGTTGATCCGCATAGGCAGACAATTATGTATACTGGTCTTGCAGCTAAAAAGGAGATTAATGAATTGTTAGATATAAGTATATCTACAAAGATTGTTTGAAGAAAAAAGAAGTATGGGAATAAAATCTGACTTTAAGGAGTTAATATGGGTAAGGTTGTAATGGAATTTGAAACAGAATATGAAGTTGGTGATGTGGTCGTCTTTGAGAAAGACGATAAAATTATGGTCGGTATAGTTGAAGGTTATTATATTGATCATAATTGTGATGATTCATTTTGGTTTAATATAAGAACTGGGCGAGATAATGTATATACGTATTCTAATGGTGGAGATATTGCCGAATGGGATGTACTCGGAGTGGTAAGTGACGAAATAAAGGCTGATGTATTAAAGAAATTAGGAGAAATTAAAGGATGAAAACTCGGTTTGATATGGAGGAAACTATATGGTAGCATCAGAAAACTTACTAGCGACAAAAGTTATAAAAGAAATGAATTTTGATTGTGACATCATCATAACAGATCCATGTTACATTAGGAATGGTGATTATTCTTTCATCGGTGTAGACTGTATCATAAATAATACCTTGTATGGTGACTGGTCTTGTCATGTATGGAAAGCATCTGATTATAAAGACTGTGTTGAATCTAATGTAATCGGTGAGTTCTGCGCCGATAGTGGAATGGTCATTGTTGCAAATTACAATCAGCTTTTAGAAGTTAATCCGGAAGCAGAAAAATTTGTTAATGAACATCCGTGGTGTGCAACTGTGATCCAGGGCTTCAAAGGCAATGTGCAGATGATTCAATTTGACCGGGAATATACACATGATGAGGATTTTGAACCAGATACACCTTATGGTTGGCATAAAGGTGACAAATATACAGACAGTGCTTTGGAATTATTTGGTATAGGCAACATAAACTGGATTGGTGCTCAAACAGGATTATAAGGTTGGTGGTATGATGTACATTGTAAAGAATGTAGTAGATATATGAAAGTAGATAAGTGTCCCGTCTGCGGTTATAAAGGGTTTAAAGATGTTTACTATGCCGAAGGGTGTTGGGGAATAGTTGAACAACATTGTTATTGCGACCGATGTGGTTATGTTGTTGAACAATGTTATTCCGAACCTATCGAAGGGTTTTATCCTCCAATAAGAAGAGGTGGTAAGGATTATAATGGCGTTTATCACCCAAAAAATTGGAGAAAAAGAAAACGAATTAAGAGAAAATATGGAATTAAATATGGGAACAGGGATTGGATGCTACAGTTTATTTAATTATAAAAAATGTAACTTTTATAGGAGAAGAGGTAAATGAAAAAGATTGTTTGTGGATGCTTTGGTACCATATATTACGCAACAATATTAAAAGATGGGGTAATGTCAGCTGTTAATAGAATAGAAGTTACAGACGATGCTATTGATGCAGTATTTCAACATATAATCTCGATGGATAAATTCGATAAGGAAGGATTTGCCGGATACATCATTCCTAAGAAAAAGACCGATGGAGATGTGTGTCTATGTGTATTTGACAAGGATAAATATGAACTAAAAAAGAAATAATAGTTATTACCGCAGGGGTGGCAGTGGTACCAATCTTAGCGGATTATCCCTCCTGATGAAGAGGTTTCGCTGCGGTATATAAGTGAATATGTGCCTAAGGTTATGTGGTAGTATCCTCATGTAACCAATAAAACTGAATTTTGATTGGAGGGTGAAATGAGACGATTTAAAGAGTTCTCAACAAATGAGTTAATTCAGTTGCGAAATAGTCTTGATTTAGCAGGATTTTCAACACTTTGTGATGAAGTAATTGAAGAATTAAAACTTAGAGGAAAAATCGAATAGAATCAGACTTTTATCATACTGCCATATCCCTCATGCCAGGGGCGGTGTTATGGAGACTTATGGTGGATCGGTTCGAATCCGGTACTGTCCTTGGTTGGCTAGGATATGGCGGTAAACCATATCATTTTGCTGGCGTTGGCAATATGTTATATAGTTTGGAAGGATGGTAAAAAGTAATGGCAAAAAAATTAATATGTTTCCCATTTAAAGATGGAAATTTGTTGGAATATGTCTGGTATAACCTAGATGATTCTGATAGAGAACGAGTATACAATGGAGAGACTGTAATAACAAATGATAATATCATTTGGAAACCAAATACCGAAATTGAGTTAACATTGCATTATCAAGGCTACAGACGAGGGAGAAGCTCTGTGACTTTTTATTGGCTTGATGACGATGGAAATGGATATCCTATGTTTATCAAGGATGTAGATGAACTATTAAAACAAGATTTAGGAGCTTCAAGTGTACATGCTGTTTTTACATATGTAAAGCATGGTGCGAATTACGGGATTAAGTTTTTAAGAAGACCTTAATATTACAAATAGATTACCAATAATAAGTAATTCGTTATAGTATATAACAGTAATAATTTTGATATATGGAGGATATATATGAAAACATTAGTTGTTATTGACATGCAAAAAGATTTTATTGATGGTGCCCTTGGTACGGATGAAGCGATTGCTATCATTCCTAATGTTAAGAAGAAGATCCAAGAATATGTAGACAACAAGTGGGATATTGTGTTTACAAAAGATACTCATGATGGAGATTACTTGGAAACGAATGAGGGCAAGCATCTGCCAGTTCCGCACTGTATTATAGGATCGGATGGCCACAAGATTCCTACCGATCTACTTCCTACGGACTATGAGTATGTTGTGTGTGTTAAGTCTACCTTTGGTTTCAGGTCTTGGCTTGAAAATGATCTTATCAATTTTGAGGATTCGGACATTGAGATAATCGGTCTTTGCACGGATATTTGTGTAATCACAAACGCACTTATCTTAAAGACTTGCTTCCCAGAGAATAACATCATTGTTGATGCTTTCTGCTGTGCAGGTACTACACCGGAGAAGCATAAGGCTGCACTTGAAGTGATGAAAAGCTGTCAAATAGAGGTTGTTGGTGAATGATGTAAGGGAATAGATAATAAGGTATGTTTGGATCTTTCGTTGACTATAAGGAGAAAATTGTATGACACAAATAGTAGAAATTAAAGACAATTCATTTTGGGAATATGATGTTAATAAAGCCATTTATGATTTCGAGGCAGAGTATGGTGTAGAACCACATATGATTATTGGTAGAAATTTTATTGAGTTAATTACAACTTCATATGATTGGATCAATGAAAAACCAATAGATAAGTCTAAAGGTATCGTTGCAAAATATAAAGGTGTGTCGTGTGAGTATGATCCTGATATATCTTGTGTAATTTTAAAGGCGTAAATAAATGTAACTTTTATGGGAGAAAAACAATGAGAGTGCAGTTCGGAAATAAAATCGTGGAAACAAATTATATTTGTAATCCAGGTGGTCAAGATAGGTTTGTGTATGTAAATACACCTATTGGACATTATGTTATAGATTGCGAAGAACCCAATTGTGCCAATTGGTTAATGACTATCATGCTTACAAGGGGATATTTTAATGCATCTGGGGTAGATTATGATAATAGCGATGATCCAACGTGGTTTGAATATTGTAGAAATAAAACAGAAGCACAGAAAGTATTTGGTAAGTGGGTAAACCAAAATTAATGAAACAAACTTTTGATGAGGAGAAAAATATATGAATAACGATGAAATTAAGAAGAAGATATATTTTGCAGAAACTGTTATAGGAGCAATTAATCACGTAGAATGTCCAATGCTTATGTATGAAGGAGAGAAAAATGTAGTTAAAGAAGCTCTTGGTGACTACATTTCAAAACTTGAAATGGAACTTAGAGGCAGATAAAAGTAACTTTTGATAGGAGGATATGAAATGATTAGTGATTTCAGAAGAATAATAGAAACAGGAGAAATAAATATGAGTACAAATATACCACAACAACAAACTATTCCTCCTATTCCAAGGTGGAAAGTTACGGAATCCGTAACAGAGTGCCCAATATGTGGAACACCTGGTATTGCAATTAGTGAGAGCATAAACCAAGAACCCGTGTGGCATACATGTAGATCGCAAGAATTAACTATAAAAAAAACAACATATATTCGTTTTGCATGTCAGGTGTGCCGATATAAATGGGAGGTTGGAACCCGTAATTTAGAAAAACCTAAACGAGAAGTTAAAATGACAACAGTTGAAACACATCGTGTGCCTACTAATTTTACGGTGTATACAGATCATACACCGGTAGGGGATATTATTATCACCAAAGAGAATTCACATGGTAAAACTCAAATTGTTAAGGCATTTGAAGTAGATGGTTGCCAAATCAAATTCTATGATCCAAATGTGTGGTGGGGAGATACTGTTATATTGACGTATGACCGGATGGTTAAGACAGAAGTTGATAATTGTAAAGACTTAGTACCACATCCGCCAATGACTACACGATATTAGGAGGATTTATTATGAAAGTATAATTTGATGAGGTAAATAACATGGGGTATTATTATAAATTTTTCAGACCCGACGACTTTAAATTAATTAACGAGGGTAAGTTTGCAGGAATGCCGTTTTACTGGAATGATTTACCAGTGGATATCAAAATGGTTGGAGTTGTTGATGATTTTAATTCACCATATGACACAACGGGGTTAATGTCGAGAGCAGAAGCTGTTGAATTACAGAAGCATATGACAGTCAACAAAACATTATTTACTGATATGATGGATAAAGAATATATTGATGCGCTGTTGTTTAGGATAGAATAGGAGAATAATATGAAATCAATTAGCCAAAACTGACGTATTAAGTACAATATTGGCTGTTAATATGTCAGATTTGTCCATAATGTTAACTATTATAAACAAAAACACGGATAATGTTAATAAAAATAACCAAGACAGTTATATTTATTTGGTGGCGTATTTGGGTTAAAGAGACCGGGGCTATGGGTAAGATAGTCGTCATAATCTGAAACCGCGGATAGTAGGATAGACACGAACTGGGGCAGTACCACCGCCAAGCGTTAAATAAGGTTCTAATGAAACATAACATATTTAAGTATATTTAAGTATATTTAACATATTTAATGAAAATAAAGTTCGATAGGAGGTTTATTAATGGAATATATAATATCACATCAAGAAGTGGTCAATAATGGAGATACAGTAGGGACTTCTTGTATTATATGTGGAGATCCTGTTTTATTTTCTCATAATGAATTTGAGAGATATAAAAAAGGGTTACATGTTGATTCAAAAGTATGTAATCAATGCAAGGCTGCGGTTAAATGGGCTAAAATACAAAGAAAAAAATGTAATAAAAGAGATATTTGATAGGAGGATACTATGACTGAAAAGAAATTATATACTTGTGATATTTGTAAAACCGATTACGCAGATAAAGAAAAGGCTAAAGAATGCGAAAAGAATCATAAAGCATTGGAAGCGGCTGATATTGTGGGAGTATATAAATCTAAAGGGAGTATACCTGATGGAGTTCCCGTAAAGATAAGAATTAAATTTCAAGGTATGGATAAATTTATAGAGTATACGGCATAACAACAAAGTATAACAGGAGAAATAAATGAAAGATATTATAGTTATTCATGTGGTTAAATACAACGATATAGATGAAACAAAGTTTGATTGGAGGATTATATGGAACAATTATGCGAAAATTGCAGCCATTACAAAGGCACGTTTGAATTCTATGGAACAAACAGTATAACCTGTGAGTTAACAAATACCATTATGGTGAATGAAAGCGCCAGAAACTGCGGATTCTATAACAAAGATATGAGCAATGAACGGATCTGCTTTAACTGTAAGCATTTTGCCGGTGGTGGCGATTGGGGTTTGGCGTGTGCAAAACATTATCATAGCTTGCCACGGGCGTTAACAGAAATGTGCGACGATGGTGAATGGAAAGATGCTAATAACAAGCCAAAACTGACGTATTAAGTGTGGTATTGGCTGTTAATGTGTCAAAACTGGCTTGTTAATGATTATAAATACAAACAATAAAGGCGGCTTTGTATATAATTATAAACATAAAGGAGGTATAAGAATGGCACGTCTAATTAATGCAGATGAAGCTATACGGATATGGCAAGATAAGGACTATATAAAAACATCTTCACAGCTTCAAAGAGCTGAACAGATGTTAAAAGAAATTCCGACAGTTGACGAATGGATACCAATCAAGACCAGACCGATGACACAGGCAGAAATCGAAGAATACGGTTGGGATAATGAAGATTGTTTATGGATGTATGCTTGTGAACTGCCTGATGACGGTGAAGAAGTACTAATTACAACCAAGTGGGGATCTGTCAAAAAAGTTACATTTTATAATAACCTTGATGAAGGAAGTTATTTCGAAGAATATGAGGACGAAGATGATGTAGTAGCTTGGAGACCGTTGCCGGAAAAATATCAGAAGGAGGATTAATTATGTTTCAGAAAAATGATGTGGTACAGTTCACTGAAAACCATAAATGGTGTGGTTGTCTGGGAATTATAGATGAGATCAAACAATGCGGTGACGATGTGCGGTATATGATAGGTGTTCCTGTTCCTATGCAGGGAACGGCGTTCATCTTCAGTATGGAGAGTGACCATGATTTTGAGTATGTAGGAAAGGCGGTGATGGTGACAGATGGGGCGCAAAGCATGGGTTAGAGTTAGCAGATATATTACAGGAAGGGGATGATAACAATGTATAGGTTAGGTGATATTGTAAGTTTTGGGCAAGACGAATACACCGTGATTAGCATATCTGATACGCCATATATTATTTTTGAAGATGGTTCGGAACATTATTCCCTAATGATCCGTAAATGTGAAGGAACTGCGGATGATTGGTTAGTTGTCAACGATGCCCAAGTAAGATTTATTAGAGAAACCTATGTCTATGTTGAGCCAAAATGCAAGGACTGTAAGTTTTTCCATCAGTTGAAGTTATTCAAAAGTAAAGAGCCACCGATTGAGTTTGAGTTACGCTCATGTTGTATTATGCTGCCGTGTACCGAACCTGGCTATGATGCGTTTGTACTAGAAACAAGTGAGGACGATAGGTGCGAAATGTTTACGGAGGTAGAAAATGAAGAGTTGTGAGGGGTGCAGATTTTGTCAAATGTCATGGGATATGAGGTATTTATGGAAGTGTAAACTGATGCCCTGGAAACGGTTTGATAAACCAAAGTGGCATGGGTGGTGGTGCGAAGAAAGAGTAGAGGATGAGAAGTATGGCAACAATCAAAATGGAAGCTAGACATTGTTGGGAAATTAACTGTAAATATCTTGAAAAAAAGATAACATATTCACCAGATCCTTTTGAAGGTGCTTATTATTGTGCAAGATGCAAACATGATGATGCACCTCACTCTCCATACAACAGTTTAGGATCAGATGATTCATATGAATATTGTGAGATACCAGATTGGTGCCCTATCAGAATTGATAAAGAGGATGATGGGTGGAAGAAACGATTAATTGATGTAATTAATGAAATGTGATCAAATCGATATTTTAAATACAAAAACGATTATCAGCCGATTATTTATACGACAGATGATGGGATTCCGAGAGAATAAATAATATGTTCAACAGTGGCTGGAATAGGTAGACGCGTAAAGGTAGGAGCATCCCCGAATTCGGATGAAACAGGCCGGAATAGGTAGAAGCCGTAATAATGATGTTCATGTGAGGTGCAAATCCTCACCTGTTGCACAATAACCAAACCCATAAAAGCGTTATAGAGGACAAAACATGGAAACAAAAGAAGATGTATTTTTAAACTTATTAGATTCATATGTAAAATGCTTAAATGAAAACCTAAATTATGATCATACATATGACAATGAGATAAACATTATATTTGAAACATATACTCAGAGATGGAGAGATGCAAAAATAATTTAACCCCATAAAAGCGTTATAAAAGGAGGATGAACCATGAACTATCCAGATCCAGAATGGGATGAAGCGGAAGCGTCTGGAAAGGCGATATATCATTATGTATATCGAAATCCATACGAAAAAACAAGAATCATTAAGAAATATACACCTGCATTAGCAAAACTGATAAGTGAAAGAACAGGGTGGAAAATTGTACCTATTGATTCTAATTAAACCCCATCAAAGCGTTATTACGCCATCAAATGACGAGAGTCATTCTTAGGGGCAATCAGATGCAAATGGTTGCCACCAATATTCTAAAGTGGAGGTACGAATATGACTAAAGAAGAAGCATCTAAAATTAAAAATGAAATTTTGGAGATGGAAGGCTCGGTTTGTATCGGAAATAGCTTGACGCTTGACGGCGTTGTAAAAATTGAGGATGCATTAAAAATCATCACAAAATACACAGAAAATTAACCTACCAAACCGTTAAGGAGGTATATTATTGAAATTTATATTAAATGGATGTGACATCAGTTTTATCGCAGAAGCTCCTGAAGACATCACATTAAAACAACTCCTTGTACAATGCGACAAGATATATCCAGATTGGTGCGCTTGTGGGATATGTTCATGTGAAAGAGCCGGATATGGTGAGAATATGGATGCCGAAATAATTATTGATTATGACAGTATACAGAAAACTAGTGATGATGTGTCATGCTCAATAAAGAAATTAATTAGGAGGTAGATACCGATGCAGAATGAAACTAATCAGCTGTGTAGCACGTTACAGACCGCAATGGCAGATGGTTATGAACTATTCAACGTTCCTGCTGCATTACACCGGATGCAGCGCCTTCAGGAGGCTTACCAAAATGATGGGCAACCTAATCCTGGAGTAACGGAGTGTATGGCTATTGTGGAAGCTTTTAGATGGAAGAATAGGAGAAAGGGTGATAATGAGTGAAAGGCAATGGGGTAATCCCCTTAAGAGATGTACAAAAAGCATTAGTGGCTAATGGGTTCCGTTTAGACAGAAATAACGGTCACTTTATCTATGTGAATGATAAAACTAAAAAAGTGGTGGCGTTACCGCGAAAGTGTAACCAAAGGATAGTGCAACGAATCTATAAAGAGAATAATATAGTATAGTTATAACAGGGCGGTCACGGCGGTGATCGTCTTTTTTATTGACGTTATACGTTACAAATGATATAATTAACACAAAAAAGGAGGTGATAAAAATGTTACAAGATGGATATGTATTAGATACTAAGCTGAGACCATATCTCCTTAAAATTGGCGGTTCCAAGCAAGATGCTCAGGAATTTTGCCAACGGATGAAAACTAAATATAATCTACCCATACAAATTACCACTGACATATTGTACGGCAATAAAGCTTCGTCAGATTATAATGAACTTATACAGTATTGGTTTACCATAGAATTAGCACCGGATATAGCGCCACAGTTCTTTTCTAACAAAGCGATTACAACATACTCTAAATTGGTATACGAAGAAAAAGAACCCGTGTTGCCACTGTCTTTGCCAATGGTACCAGTTGCTACGGATCAGTGGATAGGTGTAATTAGTATTCACAAGCTGATGGAACTCAGATCTGCGGGTCTACTTCATTATAACGCAGAAACACAACGAGCGTTACGAGTCATGGTGAAGGGCGAAGAAGTTATTTTTAAACCATATCTAAATGAAACGGCGGTTCGCCGTATATACGAAAATGTGCAGGATGGTTATTATATTCCTAACACCATTACTCTCAATATTGAACCGACCGACAAGTTTGATTGTCAAAATGGTGTGATGAGATTGGAAGAAGTGGGGCGGTTTGATATAGTAGATGGATATCATCGTCTTAAAGCGTTTGAACGGTCATATGATCGTGATAATAGTTTTGATATGAATGTTGAACTTCGCATTATTTGTTTCTCAGTAGATAAGGCTAAACGATTTATATATCAAGAAGATCAAAAGACCAAGATGCGAAGAGTTGATAGTGAAGCCTTCAACTATAAGAGTACAGCTAACGATTTTTTGCAGGAACTCAACAAAACAATTGAAGTACCACAGTTGCGGGGTAAAATTAACACTACTGATGGATTTATACGATTTGGTGTAGCAGCAAAAGCAGTTGGTAAGAATTTACCGAAAACAAAACTTACATCTTCCGAACGGATACTGTGGATAAGAAGATATACTGAACTACTCAAAGAAGTAATAGCACAAAAGCCCGAACTTGGTGAACGGCGCTGGACAGACTATGAAGTCCGAACAGTATTTGAAAATGTAGGCGAACCGATTGACGATATCATTGCTTCACTAGGAATGGGGAGGTGATATATATGGCAGAGAACATTTATTATAACCAAGCCCAAAAAGAAAGGTTCTTGGCAAGCATAGATCCAAACCAATATCCGCAGAACTATTGGCATAGAATTTTTATGCAGTACAAGACCGTAGAAGAAAACAAGCAGAAAGACCTATACAACTTCACTAAACCTGACATTTTCGAAGCTCACAAGTTTCAAAACTATATGTCATATGAAACGCTGTTGGTTAATAATATCAATCTGAAAAACTATACCACTTGGGCACAGCAGAACTTTTTGGTTGATGATGGGATGAATCATTACGATGACTTCACACCGGAAGAATTGTTTTCCGCGTTAATCAACTCCAACTTAAATCATCTATAATTACCCGGGAAGATCTGCTCAAACGGATTAAGAGTCTGCAAAATCCTAGAGACTCCTTTATACTATTGGCTATATTTGAGGGTATTAGGGGCGCAGCGTGTTCGGATTTGATCGAACTAAAAATAGAAGATGTAGATGCAACCAACAATACTATGCGATTACAGAGTGGGCAGGTTCGTCCAGTGTCGGCAGAATTAGTGCATTATGCTCAGTGGGCTAACAAAATTACCACATATATTCGTGGGGACGATGTTGAGTATCGTCTTGCTGGAGATAAGATTATTAAGACAGTTGTATTGGGTAAGTATAGCGGGGATGATAGTATACACCGGGGGGTGCTCCAAAAAATCATTATGCGAATATTGAAGGAGATAGGCTTGGAGGGTAAGATATCTATCAATAGCTTATGGATGAGCGGAGCGATAGATGCTTTGAATAGAATAGCAGAGAGTAATGGCGTGACGGCAAAAGAAGCTATGTATACACCCGAATTATGGGATGAGTTTCATGAATTATATCCGATTCCAATCAATACCCGCAAACGATTTCTTATGAAATATGAAGACTTTCTCAAATGATATAGTCCGAAGTGCTCACGGTTATGTGGGCACAGAAAATTTGGGTAAAGACCAAAACTAACTATTGACATCAAAATTCGTTTATGATATAATCTCCTTGGTTGGAGTTTTTAGGGGCATTTAGCTCAGGTGGTAGAGCACTTGACTTTTAATCAAGTTGTCGGGGGTTCGAGTCCCCTAATGCTCACTACACTACCGTAGCGCAATTGGCAGAGGCAATAGGTTTAAGCCCTATAAAGTGTGAGTTCGAATCTCTCCGGTAGTACTAACAATTCTATAGAAAGGAGAAGGCGATGTCTTGACGGAAAACGAACAAAGAGCGCGACTTTGTGAGTGTGTAAGAAACGGTCACAGGTTTGATATAAGTGAAGCAATTGGGAAGTGTATTGTGGACAAGAAATGTCCAGAGTGCGGTTCTCGAATACGTTTTGTACAAGTCCCAAGCTATTTAGATAAATACCTATATATCAATTCAGATACCAGGTATTTTGAATACAAAGGGCAAAGACGGAAATTAACAGGGGGTAAATAAGTTTGAAAATAATACCTCAGAGTGTTGAATTATATAAGCACAACATTAATCCATTAGAGTTTATTGAGAAAGTAGGACGAGTTTGTTATAAGTCTGAAGATAAGATAGCTCCGGGTACTGCTGAAAAAATGGTGGTGGCACTAAAGAAGTCGGGGCATTACAGTGTTTTAGAACATGAGTGGTTATACTATTGGATGAACGGGGAGATGCACGAAAGCTTCCTGATGAGATTTGGTGAGAAATGTAAGTATCTCAACGTTGTGGGTACCCATTATATTACGGGTTCTATTAGGGCTTTTATAGAGTTTTTCGAGAGTGTTGATAGTAGCTATTCGGATTCAATTGATAACGAGATGATGTGGATGGCACATAATGAGCTACCGATGCTGTTTGATAAACCGGAAAACGATGCTGAGTTTAATGGGTTTGGCATTAAGATGGTTAATCGGGAGGATGTGATTAACGATATAACGTTAAGCGGCAAACATAAGATTTATCACATCCCGCATACTCTCAAGTTTGTTACCAATCTTGGAATCTCTCATGAGCTAGTGCGTCATAGACCTGCATCTTTTGCTCAGGAATCAAGCAGATATGTGGACTATAACAATGACAAAAATGATCACCAACTTACATTTATAACTCCAAGGATTCATGAAACCGACATTCTCAATTATGAGAATTGGCACTACTGTATGCTAATGTGTGAAACGATGTATATGAATCTTCGGAAAGGTGGTATACCTGCTGAAGATGCAAGAGGGGTGTTACCTAAAGATTGTAAGACTGAGATAGTTGTTACCGCATCAGAAGCTGAGTGGCAGCATATTCTTAATTTGAGATATCATGGTACAACTGGTCGACCACACCCTCAGATGAAAGAGTTAATGGGTATGGCATTACCAATATTGCAGGAGGAATCAAATGGAAGAGTCGAGTAATGTATATCACTACAGTGATAGTAACAAACGCCATCTAGTTTAATATCATGACAAAAAACTTGATTGCAATATTGCGAGATGGCGAATGAAACAGCGTGGTTTTACGCAGGTCAATAAAAAGAAGAGTGGTAACCCTAGTTTCTTTTCACTTAATTGGAGAGATTATGTATATTAAAGGAGGAAATTAAAGTATGGCATGGAAACCACCGCAGGTGAATCGGATAAATGCTGATATATCAACGCTCACCATTTATCTGAGATCAGTTAAGAAATGGGGTAAAACAACTCTGTTTCGAGATGTAGTGATGGAGAAGTATGGAGACCCCACAAGAGGTCTATTGGTTGGATGTGGCAGTGAGACAGGTTATACGATGCTTGATGGTCTTAACTGTACACAGGTTGAGACTTATAAGGATCTTACTGACCTTGGCAATTGGTTGATTACCAAGAAGGGCATTGAACACAATATTGAAATGGTTGCGTTTGATACTGTCGATGAGCTTGTCCTTATTTGTGATCGAGAGACGATTGCAAGATATAACAAAGATAAAGATGATCAAAAGAAGTGTAGGTCAATTAAGGGCGCATTTGGTGGATATGGAGCAGGTTCTCAATATACAGCAAATAACCTGATAAAACCTTATATGTCAGCTCTTAAAAAAGCCGGATTCGGTATATGGGCAATCGCTCATACCAGTATGAAAACCGTTAAACATAAAGGTGACATCGAATCGGATGGTTACCAGATGTTAACATCAAACATTGAGAAGAATTCAGAGTCTGCATTTGGAGATGTATTTGATGTCGTTCTTACTGGAGTGATTGATCGTAATCTGAATACAAAATATAAAGAAGGTTTTAACGGTAAGAAAATTAAAGAAAACTATGTCACAGAAGAAGTACGCAAACTATACTTCCGTGGAACAACAGTGATTGATGCAGGTGGTCGTTTTGCTTATGATGCAGTACCAGAATATATGGTATTTGATGGTGGTAATATGGCTGCAGAGTTTATCAAAATCGTTGAGGATGGTATTGAAAAGTCTAAAACGATGAAGGATACTGCACCGCCACAGCCTCGTATTACTGAAAAAGTTGAGATTAAAGCTGAAGACGACGAAGAAGAGGAAACGACTGAAGGTACGATGTTTGATGATATACCGGCAGAAACAACCGATGATGTCGCTTCTCTTCAAAAACAAATCACTGCAAAGTTTGATGAACTTGGTGGTCAGAAAAACAAAGCTCTCGTAGAGTTCTTTAGAGCTAATGGAGCCTACAACAAAATGACCGATGTGGCACAACTCAAACAGTACCTTGAAGATGTTAGTAAAGTAGAACCTATAAAAGGAGAATAAAGAATGAATACATGGATTTGTATGGGAAGATTAACCAAAGACATTGCACCCGAAAATGTACATTATACCACTGGCGATAATGCTATGTGTATTGTACAGTTTGATGTTGCAGTAGATAAGCGCATCAAGAAGAGCAACGATTCTAGTGCTTCCACAGCCGACTTCTTTAGATTTAAGGCGTTTGGTAAAACTGCGGAGTTCGTAAAGAACTACATGAAAAAAGGTACTAAAGTTGTTATTCAGGCAAGAGTTGAAAATGATAACTATACCAACAAGGATGGGCAGAAGGTATACCGTGATCAGTATATTGTAGAGAGCATTGAATTTGCTGAATCTAAGAAAGCTTCAGAGACGGGTAACGTTAATACTGCTGCTCCGAGTGCAGATGATTTTGTAAATGCAGGACTTGAGGCGGATCTCGGAGATGATTCTTTACCGTTTAAATAATGCCTATTTCCATAACGCGGCAGTGAAGACGAAAAGGTTCTCAGTGGTGTTCGAGTCACCACCTGTCGCAGCGATGCGTATTTCGCATCACTCATGTGGCAAACCTCCTAGGCAAACCCTGGCGGTAGTATAGGTTAGACCGCCGTTTACCGAGGTAGTATAAGTGGAAGTACGATGTGGAATGCATGCATCCATACGGTGTACAACGTAGCCTGTTAAGCCATAAGCGATAGTTCGATTCTATTCCTCGGTGATATGTACGATAGTGGCGAAATGGTATACGCAGACAATCCCCACCAAATGGATGAATAAGAAGCGCGCATGTCGTGGGAGTAAGACAACCACATGTGAGGTTCGAATCCTCACCTATCGTAGCTACTAAGCGGTTGCAAACGCATTGGTAGACAGGTACTAAAGAGTAGAGTTGAGGTATAGGTTACAAAAAGTGAATGAAGGTGGTGGCGTCTGGCCAACGCGAACAGGCTTGATGGTATAGTATCTGTAGTCGCTCTGTGGTGTATTTAAGAAGTTGGAAGCATACCGCATCAATATGAAGCGGAGGTCTACGTTCGAACCGTAGCGGAGCAAGCGCAATATAGTGTAAGGGTAGCACACCAGAATTGCAGAGGGATCTGGAAGTCCACGTTCGAATCGTGGTATTGCAATTAGCGCCGAGTCGCACTCGGCTGATGTGGGTAGGAGCAGGTTACTCCCACAAAGAATGGATTGTAGCTTGAGGATATCTATAGATATGTAAAAGCACAGAACGGTGGTATTTGCGGATACCACAAACCGCCAAAAAACGAAAGGATGTGGTTATGTGACATAATTAATAATGTCGGAGTATGAATAGTATATTATACGAATTCACTCCTGCGGAACTTCAAACACTCTTGGATACATCAAATAGTTATAGTGACTTACTACGAAAAATTGGACTTAATCCTAAAGGCGGAAATCCGAAAACACTTAAACGAATTATTAAAGAATATAGTTTGGATGAGACAAAACTATGTGAAAACAGGAAAAAAATATATTCTAAGAATTCATTTTATGCACATATTCATAATAAAAAACCGATTGAAGATATTCTTTCTAACAAACAAGTTTTTCATTCTTCATATAATTTATTGAAAAGACTAGTTGAAGAAGGTTATAAAGAATATAAGTGTGAATCTTGTGGCATTAACGAATGGCTTGGGAAACCAATTTCATTACAGTTAGAACATGTGGATGGCAATCATTATAATAATAATTTAGAAAACTTAAAAGTATTATGTCCTAACTGTCATTCACAAACAGAAACTTTTGCTGGAAAAAATGTTGATCATTCACAAAGTAAGAGACAGCAACGTTTAATGAGAGTACGAGCAAAAATACTAAAAATGCCACCTGTTAGTCGAGAAGATTTAAAACATATGATAAGAACTATACCATTTTTGCAAATAGGTAAACAGTTTGGAGTGACTGATAATAGCATACGCAAATGGTGTGTTAAATATAATTTACCCAAAAGAGTGTTTGATATTCGACAATTTTCAGACGAAGAATGGAAGAATGTTTAGCCATTCTTCGTAAATAGGCGCTTATCACAACAGTAGTGAGCTGGGCTTTGACCCCAGATACGTAGGGGCAGCACCTACAGCGCCTGCTATCAAAATACAGAAAGGATACAATCATGCGTGAACTAAAGTGTGGATGGACTCATTGCAGTTGTGGTGTCACTATTTATGATGACCAAGAAAAGGTTAAGATCGGAAAGCGTTGGTTTCATAAAGAGTGCGCAGAGGAAAAAACACTGATAGAAGATATTGTAACCAAATTCTTGGAACAGGTTAATCCTGCCGAGATTCCGGTACTTCGTAGAGTTGTTAACGATATTGTATTCAACGAGGTTAAACCTGCGCAATATGTAATGTTTGCATTGGATTACGCCATTGCACATCCACAAATGAGACTTACATATCCCGCAGGTTTGTATCGTATTTGTAATGATTTAGAGGTACAAAAGGCGTGGTGTAAACAGCAGGCAGATAAAGCGGTTGGCAGTCATAAGATTGATATCAAACAGCTTAATCGCTCTGCTACACAAATTCATAAAACCAGTCCGAAGAGGGCGGTATCGGATCTCTTCGAGTAAGGAAAGACAATGGGGAATCCTATAGAATTAATGGTTTCTGAGAGTGCTGAAGCTACGGTGGTTGCCACAGCACTCAAACATCCTGAGTTTACCCTTCATAGTGAGATGCTTAAACCAGCATATTTTTATCACGATGAAAATGGGTGTTGGATGTGGGCTATTGAGCAGCTATACAGACAAGGTATAACCAATATTGATACTCTTAACCTTACAAATGTAATTCAGTCAAACGCTGCGGTAGCAAAGTTGATGGCATCAAAGGGGTTAACTGATATTAAACAATACTTGGAATTATCATCGATAGCTGCCCGAGACACTTTGGAAGAATACATGCTCGCCGTTAAAGAAGTTCTCACTATGGCGTATAAACGCGACATGTATAGAACTTGCAATAGTTTAGTACAGGCTTGCACAAACATTGAAATTGATCTTAAAGCATTGGAGAAAAAGGTACATGAAGATATTAGTAAGGTTACTGAGCGTTACATTATTGACGATGATATGCATTCTGATGGTGAGGATATATATGATATGTGGCAGCGAATCGGAGATGACCGTAACGAAGATGGAACGTACGGTATTCCGACCATTTTTCCTTCACTAACGAAGCGTGGTTTAGTACATGAACGTGGTGAAATGATAATGATTACTGCGCAATACAAGACTGGAAAATCTACTATCATATTAAATGAGTTTACGGACAAATTGAATATGGGGATGTCATGTTTGATTCATGACACTGAGATGGATAATAAACTATTTACAATTCGTATGATAGCGAATCTAACAGGTATTGAACAAAATAAAATAAAGTCCGGCAAACTTAGTAGGACAGAATTGGAATCTATTGAAGATGTATTGGCTTGGTTGAGCAAGCAGAAATATAAACATATCTATGCACCGACGTTTAATGAAATCGAAATTTATAATCAATACAAGGTCTTTATGTATAGATATGGCGATAACATGATAGGATTTTATGACTATTTCAAAGCGAATGAAAAAGATAGTTCTCAAAACTACAATATGCTTGGTATACAGGCCAACTTTATGAAGAATGAAATAGCCGGAGGACTACAGATTCCAGTAATGTGTGCTGCTCAATTAAATCGTGTTGGACAGATCGCAGAGAGCATCAAACTTAATAATGTAGCATCCGCAGGTCTTACATACAAAATGAAGACATCTGAAGAGATAATGAATGATGGTGGTTTGAGTGCAGGTAACTACACACTTCATATTGATTTTGCACGAAGCGCAGAAGTTATGGGTGATAATGAGTATATCAATATTTCTACTGATGGCGCTCGTATGAGAGTGCGTGAGGCAGATATACAACCAACAGAGCAAAATCCATTTGACGAAAAGGGGGATGATTATATTGATATCAAAGAATGATAGAGTACGTGATGCTATTACTGATGCCCCTGGTACAGTGGTTGGCATTCATGATGGAGTAATTGAGGTAGAACTTGATAATGGAGATCAATGTAACTACTTTGAATCGGAATTGTATCCTGATGTAAATTTGGAGTAGCCTATGTGGCAGAGTTGCAAAAAACCTCCGTTACCATTCCTACGGGTAGAAGTCAAAGATAGCAATGAACGTATATATCTCGGTTTCTATGCAGGATTTAAATGTTGGCTCGAAACGGACGGGCATGAAGTAATCAAAAACCCAGAGTATTGGAGATTTATCAAAAAAGATTCATCATTAGATAAGGCATTTCGATTTAAGATGAACCAACGTATATGGGCTAAATCAATGTCAGGAGAATGATATGAAGCGTGGTACTATAATAATACACAACCAGATTATGTGTAAAAATTGTGGTGAAATTATAGAGAGCAAACATGTTCATGACTGGGTATGTTGTAAATGTTGGAAAGAGACAGGCGGAGAAAAAGGGGTATTTGTAGATGGTGGTCATGATTACATTCGGATTGGTGGGCATCCCAATACATGGATAAATCTGTGCGAAAGTAGACCTTTTACCGATGAAGAAGTAGATGAGTATAACCAACGTCAGTTAGAGATTGCAGACAAATACGGCTGGTCGGTAGATTTAATGGAGAAAGATTAATGCAAGAATGGGA
>Ga0247611_10003455_pt1 | contig 23421 bp, 11 predicted proteins | sample 177DNAGHGhighgp2_FD_192422 | JGI IMG/M metagenome (GOLD analysis project Ga0247611, IMG submission 192422) | Sheep rumen microbial communities from Palmerston North, Manawatu-Wanganui, New Zealand - 1770 DNA GHGhigh gp2 | ecosystem: Host-associated > Mammals > Digestive system > Stomach > Rumen... | reverse complement strand
ACACCTGGTGCTCTGCGACGGTGCAACGCTCAAATGCGCCCACATCAAACTGGAGGAAGGGCATACCCTCCACATCCATAGCCAGAGCGACGGCGACAAGCAGGGTAAACTGGAAGCGGCGAATAGTAATGAGGATAAAAACAGCGTGTTTGATGATGCGGCAACCATCGGCGGTGGCGATGAGAAATCTATGGGCAGCCTCTTTATTCATGGCGGTGACATCTTTGCCCAAGGCGCTGAAACATCTACTTTGAGTAACGTCAATTCCGGTGCCGCCATTGGTGGAGGCTATAAAGGAGGAATTGGCTCGAATAGTCAGTTGGTCATCTATGGCGGTAAGGTGAGTGCCATCGGCAGTAATAATGGTGCCGGCATCGGTAGCGGCTATAAAGCACATCAAGGTGGTCCCATCATGATCTACGGCGGCAGCGTGAAAGCCGAAGGTGGAAGCAATGGCGCAGCGATCGGCGGCGGCAAAAAAGGTAATGGTGGTGTAGTCAAAATCTATGGCGGTCGTGTCGAGGCGAACATGAACAAACCTTTCTCTTACTCCAGAAGTGGTGCTGGCATTGGCGGCGGTGGCAACGGTGAAGGCGCGGGCGGTCAAGTCTATATCTATGGCGGTGAGACCTATGTAAAAAGTGGGGTTAATGCTGCAGGCATAGGCGGTGCTTTTAAAGGAAAAGGTGGCACGCTCGAAATGCATGGGGGTTATTTGTTCGCTGCCGGAGACAAAGCACCTGCCATCGGTGGCGGTCGTTTGGGCAATAACGGCACGGTGATCATCAATGGAGGTACCGTCTGTGCAGTAAAAGAAGATATAGATGTCGCCATCATCGGTGGAGGTGTGAATAGGGATAACGGTGCCCTGGAACTTGGCACTGGTCTGAGGGTATGCTATGGAACGGATGCCGATGCCGTCTATAACCCCGCCCATCGTGAGAGTTCATACCTCCACTGGGTGGAGTATGTCGATAAGCGTAAGGAAGCCATTCAGAACCGCAGTTATACCTGCGTGCTGATAGAGACCTGCACTCATAACTTGACAAAGCGTATGTATACCTGTATCGACACAAAGACGCATGCGGCGGTCTGTAAACAGTGCGCCCACTACGACATAGAGAATCACACCTTCACCAACGGCAAATGCGTCTGCGGTAAGAAGTACGACGAGTCAGAGATTTACTATAAACTCAATATCCACAAGACCACCGACGGCAAGACCTACACCAGCGAGGAGCAGAAGGTGGTGCAGGGAGAGGAGTTCATGCTGCCCGTGCCACAGTCGCTGAGCGGACTCACCTTCATGGGCTACCTGAAGGCAACGTCGGCTGACGGCATCGAGATGAAGGACAGCGAGGAGGGCACCCTCTTAGAAGGCGGCTCGACCATCACCCCCGACGCTGACGCGACCTACTATGCCCGCTACCGCTATATCTATGACGAGGAGTGGACATGGAACGCCAACGGAACCGAGGCAGAGGTGAAGATTACCAATGAACGGCTTAACTTTTCGAAGACGCTGCCCGCCACCGTCACGGAGGATACTGAGCAGCACAAGGATCCGACGGAGTACGAACTGGGTGAGCGTTATCTCACTGGTAAAGCCACTTACGAGCACGACGGTGTCACCTATCAGTTCTACGACCATGTGACGCAGATGTACTACCCTGACACGAACGCGAAGATCACCCTCAACGCACAGTCTACCAACAATGCGAACGCCAAGGCACTGGAAAACTATATCGACATGAAGGCGGATGTCACCATCAACAACCTGACACTGAAGAAGGATGGCAAGATACATCCCATCTGCCTGCCCTTCTACGCATCGGTAGAGGATGACACACCGCTCAAGGGTGCCGTCATCTATAAGTTGTCGGGGGCGCAGTTGAAGGACCATGAGTTCACTATGACCTTCAAGCAAGGTCTTACCACGGAACCCGGCATCCCCTGCTTCTACCGCTTCAAGGAGACGGGAGCCGACGTGCAGAACCCCGTGTTCAAGAATGTCGTCATCGAGGAGTACTATGGTTTGATCGCCGAGAAAGAGTATGACGCCTCCACATGGAGTGCCGACGATGAGGTGCTGGAACTCTGGGGCGCCTTCGAGCAGGAGAGCATCGACGAGGAGAACCGCGAACTGTACTTCCTGATGGACGGCGACGGCATCAGTCTGAAGCCCACGACCCTCAACGCCTTCGGCAGTTACTTCTACATCGCAAGTCCCACCGACGAGCAAGGCAACAGCAGGGTGCGCAGCGTATCGCTCGCCTTTGAGTCCGGCTATAAATTCTCCAAGAAACTGACCTGGTCGTGGGACGGTGACGGCTCTGAGGCAAAGCCTTATATCATCAAGAACGCCGAGCAACTCAGCGAGATGTCGGAGGCGATGAACGGCACCGATGCCGCAGCACTGGAAGGCAAGTATTTCCGTCAGGATGCCAAGATCACCTTCGACAAGGCGACGGAGAATAACTATACGCCCGTAAAGACCCTCAAGGCACATTACGACGGCAACGGCTTTGTGATTAGCGGTCTGAACATCAATGCGGCAGGCGCTGACAATGCCGCCCTGTTCCTCAACATGGCTGACGGCAGCACGGTGAAGAACGTCATCGTCAGGAACAGTACCATCACGGGAAGTCAGGCAGCGGCGATTGCCACCACCATCACGGGTACGGCAAGCGTGGAGAACTGTCATGTGCTGAAGGATGTCGAAGTCCGTTCCAACTACTATTACGCTGGTGGCGTAGTGGCACAGATGCAGTCGGGTACTCCCACCGTCACGGATTGCAGCAGCCAGGCAGCGGTTATCTCTAACCAAGGATACGCCGGAGGTGTCGTCGGCTGGGTAACTAACGGCAGCGTGTCGAACAGCATCTATCTCGGCAACAGCATCACACACGGCGATGGCAAACAGAGTTATGCCGTCGCAGGTGGCAATGCTGGCATCACGGTAGAGAACTGCTACTATACCTGTCCTACGCTCAGCGATGCCAATGCGAAACTGATGCCGCAGTATAATGCGGACAACACCGACTTCCTGATGATGGTGAATCTGCGTGACAAATACCTGAAGACGGGTAAGACCGACCTGGCGGATGCCGACATCAGTTACGACATCACACTGAACGGACATACCCTGTATAAGGATGGGACGTGGAACACGCTGTGCCTGCCGTTCAGCGTAGATAACTTCAGCGGCACGCCGCTTGCGGATGCCACCGTCAAGCAACTCACCAAGAGCAACTATTGGCAGGACAACAAACTGGAACTGATCTTCAACACTGTTGACAGAGCCACCGGAGGCTATCTGTACTTCGTGAAATGGACCGGCGGTGACGATGTCACCAGTCCTACCTTCAGCGGTGTCGTCATCGATCCTAACTCCGCTTCTCCACACGCTGACTATGTGGATCAATATGGTACCTTTAAGCCTGTCACCCTGGAGGCTGACGACAAGACGGTGCTCTATCTGGGAGCGGACAACAAACTCTATTATCCGAAATCCGCAGTGACCATCAACAGTTTCCACGGCTACCTGAAACTGCAATCCAACCTCGTGATGGGTGATCTTGCTGGTGTCCGCTCCATCGAACTGAACTTCGGAGACGATACCACAGGATTGGAAGAGTTGAAGAATGGAAGAATGGAAGAATGGAAGACCTCTGATTCATGGTACACCCTCGACGGCAAGAAGTTACAGGGTCAGCCTACGAAGAAGGGAGTGTTTATCGTGAACGGACGTAAAGTCGTGATTAAGTAAAGAAGTTAAGGAGTTAAGGAGTTTAAGAATATGAGAAAGAGACTAATCGATATTAATCGCTTGCCAAAGCAAGAATATACGAAGCCCCAGATGGAGGCAATAGATATCCACATGACACAGCATCTGCTGGCTGGCAGTGACATCATCACCACCATCACCACTGCAGGTGGTGAGGGTGGTATCGGTGTCGACTATGGCGGTGGCGGCGACGGTCCCGCCCACTCCAGAGAGTTAGATGACCTGGTCTTCGAGTTAGGACTATAGATAACGAAAGGAAGCCCTGCCAATCGGTGGGGCTTCTTCATGCTCTCACCTTATTAATAAATAGGGGGATTTCTGCCAAATACCACAATCGTGGTATGCAGAATGCCCCATTTGTGCTATTTCGGGTATGCGGATTTCGCCGTACCTTTGCACCATGATTAATTCATGTTGCGAAATCAGGCTGCGCCTCAGCATAGAGCAAGCTCTCTGCGTTCGACTTGCACTGACTTTGCACTCGTGATAAAGAAGACTAAGTATTAACATTAAAAATAAAAGATTATGAGCAACAAGAAACTACACTTCGAGACTTTGCAACTGCATGTAGGACAAGAACAGCCCGACCCCGCTACTGACGCTCGTGCCGTGCCCATCTACCAGACGACCTCCTATGTGTTCCGTAACTCACAACATGCCGCCGACCGTTTCGGACTGCGTGACGCCGGTAACATCTATGGTCGTCTGACCAACTCGACACAGGGTGTGTTCGAGGATCGTGTCGCAGCCCTGGAGGGTGGTGTCGCCGGTCTTGCCGTCGCCAGTGGCGCCGCCGCAGTGACCTACGCCCTGCAGAACATCGCTGGTGCCGGTGACCATATCGTTGCTGCCGACAACCTGTATGGCGGCTCTTTCAACCTCATCACCCACACCTTAGCCAATCTGGGTATCTCCAACACCATCGTGAAGGTGAACGACCTCACAGCACTGGAGGCTGCCATCCAGCCCAACACCAAGGCAGTGTATGCGGAGACCTTCGGCAACCCCAACTCCGACGTGACGAATATTGAGGCGGTGGCAGAGGTAGCCCATAAACACCACATCCCCCTGATCATCGACAACACGTTCGGTACTCCGTTCCTCATCCGTCCCATCGAGCACGGTGCCGACATCGTGGTACACTCCGCCACGAAGTTTATTGGCGGACATGGCTCCTCATTAGGTGGTGTCATCGTGGACGGAGGTACCTTCGACTGGAAGGCGAATGCCGACAAGTTCCCCACGCTGGCAAAGCCAGATCCCTCGTACCATGGTGCCGTCTTCGCTGACGTGGCAGGTGCCGCCGCCTTCGTGACCCGCATCCGTGCCGTCATTTTACGTGACACCGGTGCAACAATCTCCCCCTTCAATGCGTTTATCTTATTACAGGGACTGGAGACGCTGAGCCTGCGTGTAGAGCGTCACGTGGAGAACGCCCTGAAGGTGGTCGACTTCCTCAAGAACCATCCGAAGGTAGCTAAAGTCAACCACCCCTCCCTGCCCGACCATGAGGACCATGCCCTCTACCAGAAATATTTCCCGAAAGGTGGTGGCAGCATCTTTACTTTCGAGATTAAGGGCGGCGAGAAAGAGGCTTGGAAATTTATTGACTCTTTGGAAATATTCTCCCTGCTTGCCAACGTTGCTGACGTGAAGAGCTTAGTGATACATCCTTACACCACCACGCACTCACAGATGACACCCGAGGAGCTGGAGCAGCAGCATATTACGCCATCAACTATCCGTCTCAGCATCGGCACGGAGCATATTGACGACATCATCGACGATCTCCAGCAAGCGTTTGAGAAGATTTGAAGGATTGAAAAATTGAAGAATTGAAGGATTGAAGGATTGAAGGATTTAAGAATTGAAGGATTTAAGAATTGAAGGATTTAAGGATTGAAGGATTGAAAAATTGAAGTTTTAAATTTTGAAATATTATGACAAAGATTGCAAAACAACTGACCGAGCTTATTGGGAGAACTCCCTTACTCGAACTGAACAACTACTCTGCATCGAAAGGACTGCAGACACCGATCATCGCCAAAGTAGAGTTTTTCAACCCCGGCGGTAGTGTGAAAGACCGTATCGCCCTCGCCATGATAGAGGACGCAGAGAAGAAAGGACTGCTGAAACCAGGAGCCACCATCATCGAACCCACCAGCGGTAATACTGGCGTAGGACTCGCCCTCGTCTCCGCCGTCAAGGGTTACAAGCTCATCCTGACGATGCCCGAGACGATGAGTGTGGAGCGTCGCAACCTTGTCAAGGCATACGGTGCTGAGGTACGGCTGACCAGTGGCAAGGACGGTATGGCAGGTGCCATCCGTGCCGCCGAGGAGTTGCGTGACAGTATTCCCGGCTCCATCATCCTGCAGCAGTTTGAGAACCCCGCCAACCCAGCCAAGCACTATGCGACCACAGGTCCTGAGATATGGGCTGACACCGACGGCAAGATTGACATCTTCGTAGCTGGTGTAGGTACGGGCGGTACTATCTCCGGTATCGGCAAATACCTGAAAGAGCAGAACCCCAACGTAAAGATCATCGCCGTGGAGCCAGCCTCCTCCCCCGTGCTGAACGGTGGACAGAGCGGTCCGCACAAGATACAGGGTATCGGTGCCGGTTTCGTACCCAAGACCTATGACGCCAGTGTCATTGACGAGGTACTGGACATTGACAATGATGATGCCATCCGCACGGGACGTGAGCTCGCCCAGAAAGACGGTCTGCTGGTAGGAATCTCCTCCGGTGCCGCCGCCTATGGTGCCACCCTCGTCGCCCAGCGTCCGGAGAATGCCGGAAAGACCATCGTCGCCCTGTTGCCGGATACTGGTGAGCGTTACCTGTCGACGGTGCTCTACGCTTTTGATGAATATCCACTTTAAAAACTCTTTTTCTTCCACTGCCAGCCACGGATGCATGCCATCCGTGGCTGTTTTTATAAAAAACAGACAAAAAATTTGGAATAATGGCTGAAAAAGCCTATCTTTGTAGGCAAATAGAATAATAAGCCTACAACAATGAGCCTAAAAAATCTATATAACACATCTTACCGACTACTGACACTTGCCATCACAGCCCTTATACCTGTCATGGCGCAAGCACAGGAATTCCATTTCGAAAAGGCATTTGACACCACCCACCTGCTCACCTACCTCATCGCAGGGATGTTCATTGCCTTTCTCGTCCTTCTGTTTTATAATCGTCTCTACGCTTTCAGAGAACATGAGGGTGACCATGCGCTGAAGAGCCAGAATACCCGTTTAGGACTTGTCATGCAGGCTGGCAGGCTCCGATTATGGATTTACAATACAGACACGCGGCATTACAGGTTCATTACGGAAAATGGAGACTACTCCCGAGAATACAACCCCGTGGAGTTTACCCGTTTCTTTCATTATGATGACTTCGAGAATTTGCGTACCGCCATTTTTGACATTTGCGAAGGGAGAAGGCTGACAGCCACCGTGAATCTCCGCAGTAACGAGGATGATGGGAAAACGCTCAATTATTATGAGACGTACATTTCGATTGCCAAGAAAGATGCTCGCGGGAATATCCATCAGCTATTAGGAGTGCAACATGACATCACTGCCGAGCAGGTGAAAAAGAACAGTACCAGTGAGATCCTCATGCGCTACCATACCGTCTTCAACTCCTCTTTGATTGACATGTTCTATTTTGACAAAGAGGGTGTGTTGAAAGAGATTAACGAAACAGCATGTAACTCTTTAAAAATACATGACAAAAAGGAGTTGTTACAGCATAGAGTAACCTATGATGAGAATCCCCTGTTCAACCACATCGACTACCGCCAGTCAAGACATACTGTGACCTCTGGCTTCGTGGACTTCGCCAAATACAAAGGCGCGCGGTTCTTAGATAAGGCGTATAAGGACAAGAAACTCTATTACGAGGCATCCATCAACACCATTCATGACAAGCATGGGAATCTGGATGGCATTTACATCATCGGGCGCGACATCACCGAAATGGTAGAATCGTTCCATCAGCAACAACAAGGTGCCATCCAATTAAAGAAAGCGACACAGCATATCCAGGAATATATTAACAACATCAACTACGCACTTCGCGTCAGCAATGTCCGACTGGTTAATTATTACCCGGAAAGCTACACGCTGGATGTGTCAAACATTGTCGGCAAACCACAGATACGCCTTTCGCAACTGCGGTGTATCCGTCTTGCCGCACCGCAAGACCGCAGGAAAATCTCCAGTGTGCTGAACCGCATGGACCACCTGAGCCGCTACCCCATCACCCAGACGATAGCGACAGAGTTTCACGACAAGCAAGGACGACAGTCATACCTGATGTTCAACCTCATCCCCATCATCAATCGCCAAGGGCAGGTTGAACGTTATTTCGGTATGTGCCGGGAGCAAACAGACATCGTAGAGACCGAGCGCCGGCTTGCCATTGAGACCAAGAAAGCACAAGAGGCAGAGATGTTGAAAGAATCGTTCCTCACGAACATGAGTTATGAGATAAGGACTCCGCTGACAGCTGTCCTTGGATTCGCAGAACTCTTCGAGCAAGAGCATGACGAGAGTGATGAGCCTGTATTTGTCGAAGAGATTAAAAAGAACACCAATTCACTGCTCCAGCTGATCAATGACATTCTGTTCCTTTCACGTCTGGATGCCGATATGGTGGAGTTCAAACACGACGAATTTGACTTTGCAGAATATTTTGACGCCTACTGCCAGATGGGTTGGAGCAGTGTCCGTCCGAATGTGAAGACATACATAGAGAATCCTTATGAGCACCTGGTATTTGAAGGTGATATTGAGCAATTAGGAAAGGCTATCAACATGCTTTGCCAGAATGCGGCTTTCTACACGAAGGAAGGAAGTGTCCGAGCCAAGTATGAGTATCGAAGAGGAGAGTTAGTTATCAGCATCGAAGACACAGGTGTCGGTATTGATGCAGACAATCTGCCACACGCCATGGAGCGTTTTAATCGCAACAAGGATGAGGAGCTCTGTGGAACAGGTCTGAACCTGCCAATCATTGAAGCTATTATCCAGAAGATGGGAGGGTCCATCGAACTGCAGTCAGAAATCGATAAAGGCACGACAGTATGGATTTTCCTTCCCTGTCAGGCAAAGACGGCAGTGAAGAAGAGTGAAATAATCATTAACGAATAGGACGAGTATGAACACGATATATTTGACAACTCTGCTACAAGCAACGCCCTCACTGGTGATTCCAGTGATGATAGTGATACTGGCAGCATTTGCACTGGCAGGAGTCATCTTAATCAACAGGATTATCTTGCGCAGGATACGACGTACGTCACAGATGACCAGTGACAAGAATGCCATCATGCAACAGGCACTGAAGATCAGTTCGAGCAATGTGGTATACTATGACATTTCCAAACGCTATGTCTCAAAAATTTACGGTCACATGATGCCTGATGAAGGACTAACTGCAGAAGAGTGGATGCGGCATGTACACCCAGATGATGTGGAAATGGCTGTTCATCATATCAGAGAGATTATCTCTGGCAAGGAGAAATCACTGGAGTTCCATTACCGCTGGAACTTTGAATATAATGGCGGAGAACCCCGTTGGGGATATATGCACAACGTCAGTGTGGGTGAGTACTTGCCAGGCATCAAGCGCCCGGTAGGAGTCATTAGTACGTTAGTGGACGAGACGACCATCCTGGAACAGCAGGAGAAAGAGATGGAACTCACAGAGAAATACAAATTGATTTTCGAACAGTCCATCATCGGTCTGTCGTTCTACAGTCCTGACGGATGGTTGTTGGATGCCAATAAAGTGATGCGGGACATCTGCCATTTCGACAGCGAGGACAGCGATGGCTTCTTCTCGAACACCAACCTTTTCGACACGAATCCTTTCCGGGACTGTATCGACAAATATAATGTAGAGGAATTCTGGGCATGCTCACGCAGTGACATCCCAGAGCGAGACATGCACGTCTATTTGGAAATCCGACTCCACCCCATCCGTAATGAAGAAGGCGAACTGATTTACATCGCACTGGCTGTACGCGATGTCACAGAAGAGCGTGAGATGTATCACCAGTCGAAACTCAATGACATCCAGATACAAAAGGCAAACGAAGAGATTCAGCGCTACGAGATGGAGCTTCAGTATATGATGGAAGGTTGTGACATGCGTGCCTGGCGAATGTCGTATAAAGAGGGTACTGTCCAGTTCCTGAAAGGACTTAGCGGTATTGAGCGGGAGATTCCTTTCGAGGAATATGTCAAACACTTCATTGACGACGAGGAAGAACTGAGAGAGAAGTTCAGTCATCCTGAGAAATACTTCACCCAGCCCATGACCGTCCTTCGCAAGATGCGACCCATCTTCCACGAGACCGAGGATGTGCAGTGGAACCAGATTAACAGTGTGCCTATCTATGACGAGGATGGCAACCTGGTCGGCGGCTTCGGACTGATCCGCAACATGACGAAGTTCATCCAAGCACAGGAGAAACTTAAGATGGAGACACAGCGTGCCAATGAGTCCGGGCGACTGAAGAGTGTGTTCCTTGCCAATATGACCCATGAGATCCGTACGCCGCTGAATGCCATCGTAGGGTTCTCCGACTTACTGCAGATGATGACCACCGTGGAAGAGAAACGGGAACTGATTCATGTCATCCATAACAACTGTGACATGCTGCTCCGACTCATCAACGACATCATGGCAATTTCCTCGATGGATGCCAACGGACTGATCATGAAGCCTATAGACACTGATTTCGCCCAGGCATTCAACGACATCTGTCAGTCTTTGGCACAACGCGTGGAGAATCCTAATGTACAATTTATCAAGGATAACCCTTATAAGACACTGAAAACCCATTTGGATGTCGGACGCATCACACAGGTGATTACCAATTTTGTGACCAATGCTGTCAAATACACCCAAGAGGGACACATTAAAGTAGGATACCGTCTGCAAGACAATGGCATTTATGTGTATTGTGAGGACACGGGAACAGGTATTCCTAAGGAACAATGCCCGAAGGTGTTTGAGCGTTTCGTCAAGTTGAATGACTATGTGCAGGGGACTGGTCTGGGACTCTCTATCTGCAAGGCAATCGCTGAGCGCTGCAATGGCAAGATAGGTGTGGACAGCGAAGTAGGACAAGGCTCCACTTTCTGGATGTGGATTCCCTGTGTAATAGAACAAACAGAAGCTATCAGTGAATAAAATGATGAACAGGACCTATACCATTATAATGGCAATCTTGATGCTGTGGTGTACGAATACCTTTGTACAGGCAGCCTCACAAGATGAGAATATCAGAGCGTACACCGAGGAACACCCTCTGGTGTATGAAGATGTCTTCGACCTATGGCCCTACTCTTTCCTCAATGAGAATGGTGAGCCAGACGGTTATAATGTGGAACTGATCCAGATGATGCTCAAAGAACTGAACATCCCATACGTCATCAGGATGAAACCCAAACAGGAATGTTTCCGAGACCTGAGAGATGGGAAATCAGACTTGATGTTCGGACTGGCAGCTGGCTTTAATGACGGTTTTGGACGATACAGCAGCAACACGGTCACGATGTTCACACAGAGTGTGGCGACACCTATCAACAAACCTATCCAGATAAAGACTTTCCGCGACTTGGAGAAATACAAGGTCACTGTATGGGACGGTAGTATATGCCATCACCTGATGAAAGACTATGGATGGGAGGACAATGCCATGCCTACGAAATTCATGCGGGATGCCATCGAGAAACTCAGCCTGTCTGAAGACGGACAGATTGTATGGAACACGCTATCCCTGCAATGGCTGGTGAGAAAATACAAGATTGACAACATACAGATCACACCTGTCGACATGCCTCACGGTGAGTATAAGTTCATGTCGAACAACCCCCATCTGCTCGCTCGCCTGGACAGTATTTATACAGCCCTCAACTCCGCCAATAAGTTTACGGAGATTCAGAACAAATGGTTCTACCCAGAGCGTAACGAGAAAAAGATAGAGCCATGGGTATGGTATGTCACTGCCTTTGCCGGTGTCATCATCCTGCTCTCACTGATATATGCCATCTACTATCGCACGAAAGAGCAGCGTATCACCAAACTCAACAACAAGAACAACCAACGTCTCGCGCTCATCCTGGAGGCAAGTAATGTGCGTATGTGGACCTACGATATCGAGACAAAGATATTTACATGGCGTAATGAGAAAGGACAAGCCGCTTTCTATTATACTGTAGACGACTTCTCACAACGCTACCATGCGGGTGACTTTGAGCAACTGGGCAAGGCTGTTGACAAGCTGAAAAATAGTCAGGGGGGGGACTCTGAGGAAGAGGAGATCACACTTTATATCAAGGCAAGGGATAAAGAGGACGGCGACACGCAGGAGCATGAGTTCATGATGTCACTGTCAGTCCTTCAACGTGACAAAGAAGGGAAGCCACTCGTCATCCTCGGGACCAAGAAAGACATCACATTGGAGCGTCAGCAACAACGCTTGGAAAACGAGCGTACCTTGCGCTATCGGGCGATTTTCAACACACCCTTGGTGGGTATCATGTATTTCAACCATGAGGGTATCCTAACCCATATCAACGACAAGGCATGCCAGACATACAATTGTGACCGTCAGGAGATGATAGAGCTGAAAGTGTCATATCATGACCTGTTTGACATAGAAGAACCCTTAGAGGAGATTGACGGTTACCATTTCACACAGGTCATTGACATTGACAAGATTCCTGCTGAGAAAAGAAAGGTGAAGGTCTGCAAGCGCAAAGGGAGACTCCTCCATGAGGTGCATCTTATGACCGTCTATGATGACGACAACCGCCTGCTGGGTATGTTCGCCATAGGACGAGACATCAGTGACCGCATCAATGCCATCAACCAGCAACAAGAACAGGCTGACCGTACCAAGATGATAGTCAACGACCTGACAGAGCATATCAACAACATGAACTACGTACTACAGTCTGGCGGTGTGCACATGGTCACCTATTCCCCCAAGTCTCATACCCTGATTATCTATAGCGGTATCAACAAGGTACAATATGAGATTACCCAGACACGCTGCATGACACTGGTCGACGACAAATACAGAAGGAAGGCGATGCACCTGCTGAACAACATGGACAACCATATAGCCAAACCTATTGATACGGACATACTGACCAGTATCCACGTCCATAACAACAAACTGATGCACCTGCGCTTCAACCTGATTCCGACCTACGACAAAACAGGGAAGATAGAAGACTATTTCGGGTTGTGCCGCGACGTGACGGAACAGATGTATAATGAGCAGGAGCTGGAACAGAAGACCCTCAAGGCACAGGAGGTGGAGAATACCAAGAACAGCTTCCTGAAGAACATGAGCCATGAGATCCGTACGCCATTGAATGCCGTTGTCGGTTTTGCTGAGCTCTTCGAGATGAAGCATACTCCTGATGATGAAAATGTCTTCGTAGAGGAAATCCTTAACAACTCTGATCACCTGCTACGCCTCATCAACGACATCCTCTTCCTTTCCAGACTGGATGCGCACATGATAAAAATAGAAAAGCAACCCTGCGATTTCACTACTATTTTTGAAGGATGCTGCCAACAGGGATGGGAACGCTACCAACACGATGGTGTGAGCTACATCGTGGAGAGTCCTTACCAGCAACTGGTCGTGGATATTGACGCCACCAATCTGGGGCATGTCATCGAACAAGTGATAGCTAACGCAGCCCAATATACCCAAAACGGTACTGTACGTGCCCGCTATGACTATATCGGCAGGAGACTGATGATTTCCGTAGAAGATACAGGACAAGGAATCAGTCAGGACATCCTTGACCGCATCTACGAGCGTTTTGCCGCCGGTCCCAACAAAGGCAGCGGACTAGGACTCCCTATCTGTAAAGAACTGGTGGAACAAATGGGAGGCACTTTGGAAATCAATTCTGAAGAGGGACTTGGCACTACGGTGTGGATTATGATTCCCTGCCAGGCTACTGTTGTCAAACGTAAGAAATTCATCTGAATATGAGATATCGGATTTACATATTATATATTCATCTGGTCATGACACTCTTCTGCTGTCTGCCCACACTCGCACAGAAGAGAGTTTACGACGAGAAACACCCCATCATCATTGCTGGTGACTGGGACAAACCTCCTTACGAGTACCAGAATGACCATGGAGAACCTGCCGGTTCGAATATTGACATGATGCAAGCCATCATGAAACAGCTGGGTTATCCCTGCAAGTTCGTCCTGAAGGAATGGGGCAACGCCATCAAGGCTTTTGAGCGTGGGGAGGCAGACCTGATTCTTGCCAATTCCAACAGATTCCGCTCTGCGCCATACTGCCACAGCCATCATGTCATCAACTACTACAGAATGCGTGCCCTGATGCTGGGAGACACCGTCCCGCCAATCTCTGTCAAGCAGCTGGTAGAGGGGGGAGTGGTGCTCAAACCCTCTGACTTTACCTTGGCATACTTCCTGGCCGAGGACTCCTCATATATCCGACGTATCGACTTCCAGTCTCCTAAGGTCGCGTTATTAGGACTCCGCGACAAGGACTATAAATATTTCGTATGGGGTGAGGAGCCTTTGAAATGGAAGCTCAAGGAGTTTAGCATGGAGCATGAGAAACTCATCCTTAATGAAGTCAAAATCCCTGTCAGCCAGATTCAGGTGATAGGACGTGACCAGGCACTCATCAACGCCATAGATGATGTCTATGCCCGTCTGAAACAAAGCGGCGAGATTGAGGCAATCAAGCAACACTGGCTGCATCCTGAGGACGAGAACGGACTGCCAGACCTCTCCCTCACCGCTTATATCATCTTAGGAATCATCATACTAACCATCTTCTGCTATCTGCTGAACCGCCTTGCGCAATCACACGTCAGGAAGGCTGCCCGCCATTCCACCGAGCTCAACGAGATGATGCTGAAGGCACTGCACATGGGACGTTTCTATGTGATGCAGTATGACATCCATCACCAGCGTTTCACCAACCTGTATGGCAGTTTCCTACCCAAGGACGGCATGTCGCTAAAGGAGTTTGTCGACCATATCCATCCCTCTGAACAAGAGGAGTTCATGAAGAAGATGGACATGATGATTCAAGGAAGGGAGCACAAAACCGCCATTGACAAGCGATGGAACATCGGTACTGCGGAACAGCCGCAATGGCTGAACTTCAGCGGACATTCCATGATAGAGTATGACGACTACGGACATCCTGCATATATCATCAACACCATCAACGACATCACCAAGGACGTGGAGGGTGCCAAGACTGCCCATGAGATGATCAGGAAGTACGATCGGTTAACCAACATCCCAAGTCTCTCCATGTCATTCTACAACAAGAAGGGAGAGCTGATTGCCGTCAATGACTCCATGAAAGAGCTGTGCGAGTTCAACAAACCAGAGAACGAGCGTTTCTTCCGGTTGTCGAATATGTTCGAGATCCCTATCTTCCGTGATACCATCCCACGTGACCACAAGGATTCCACGTCTGCGTGTCACCGAATGGAGAAGCCTAATAAAGACGGAAAAGACACCTATATAGAATATGATATCCGCCCACTGTTGGATGAAAAAGGTGAGATTTTCAACTATATCATCTCTGCCATTGACGTGACAGAGGCACGTGACCGTGACTTGGACATGCACAAGATGAACCGTGAGATACAGGAAGCCGTCAAGCAGACCAACCAGCTGGAGCTGCAGTTGCAGTATATCCTGGAGAACACGAATATGTATGTCTTCCAGATTGACTTCCAAAACCGCCTGATATCCTATACCCGACAGCTGAGCAGCCCAGAATATGTCAAGACCTTTGAAGAATATTACGACTGCGTCTTCGACGCTGAGAAAGAGAGTGCCATGAAAGGACTGGAGGACAAAGAGATATGGAGAAAGCAAATGTCTTTCGACCGCCATTTCAAGAAACCGCTGGTGGGTGAGGGAAATACCGACCATTGGTATAACATCTCCAGCATCCCTATTCTCGACGAACAAGGACAAATCAAGGGAGCCTTTGGTATCCTGCGTGACATCACGCAGCAGCTGGAAGCGCAGCGCAAACTCAAAGAGGAGACTTTGCGCGCTGAGAGCAGTGGACAACAAAAGAGTATGTTCCTCGCCTCCATGACTCATGAGTTACGTACCCCCCTGAACTCCATCGTCGGTTTCTCTGACCTGCTCCGTACCATTGACACTCCCGAGGAACGGAAGGAGTTCATCCATATTATCCGTACCCATTGTGATATCCTGTTACGACTCATCAACGACATCCTTGAGGCTTCCAATATCTCGGACACCCTGATGCAGATCGTTCCAGAGGAGGTAGACTTTGCCCAGGAGTTTGACTTGATGTGCCAAACCTTGGAGCAACGTGTGGACAATCCCAACGTGGCTTTCATCAAAGACAACCCTTATCAAAAGCTCGTCACTGTCCTGGACAAAGGACGTATCCAGCAGATTATCACTAATTTTGTCACGAATGCTGTCAAATACACGACAGAGGGACATATCCGTGTCGGTTACCGGGAGGAAGCAAGAGAGCTGGACGGTGAGAAGAAAACGGGACTTTACTTCTATTGCGAGGACACGGGAAGCGGTATCCCGGAGGAAAAGCAGAATGCCGTCTTCGAGCGTTTCGTCAAACTCAACGAATTCGTGCAGGGCACTGGTCTTGGTCTGTCTATCTGTAAGAATATCGTAGAGCGCTGCGAGGGACAGATCGGTGTCAGCAGTGAGGTGGGTAAAGGCTCCACTTTCTGGTTCTGGATTCCTGTAAATATCTATAATAAATAATGTATATAATGAGAAAAACAATCTTTTCTACGTTATTGCTGTGCCTGTCAGCCACGATGGCATGGGCAGAGCAAGTCGTCATTGAGACCCAGCACGTCTCAATGGTTCTTGATGTCGTCAAGGGCACACAGCCTCAGTATGTCTATTTCGGTGCCAGACTTAGTGCCAACGAACTGCAGCACCTGCAGAAACCTGAGATGTTCGGACGCATGGATGCTTATCCTGCCTATGGTCTGAACACCCCTGCCGAAGCGGCACTCGCCATGCGCCACTCGGACGGTAACCTCTCCACGGCATTAGTGGCAGAAGGGGTTCAGCGTAATGGCAACATCACGACGATACAGTTGAAGGACCCTGTCTACCCTATCCTCGTCAACCTGAAATACAAAACCTATCCGAACGAGGATATGATAGAGGCATGGACGGAGATTGTCAATAACGAGAAGCAGACCGTCACCCTGACGACTTTTGCCTCCGCCATGCTACCTATCCGTCGTGGCAACGTATGGCTTAGTCATTTCTATGGCTCTTGGGCGAATGAGGCACAACTGGTAGAGGAGCCGCTGACTCCGGGGCAGAAAGTGATTGTCAACAAGGACGGTACACGTAATTCCCATACCGACCATGCCGAGGTGATGTTCTCGCTCGACGGAAAGGGACAGGAGAACAGTGGACAGGTGATTGGTGCCGCCTTATGCTATTCAGGCAACTACCGGCTGAAGGTCAATACGGACGATACAGAATACCACTATTTCTTCGCTGGTATCAATGAGGATAACTCTGAGTATCACCTGAAGAAGGGTGAGACATTCGTCACTCCCAAGCTGGCACTGACTTTCTCCCAACAGGGACTCTCTGGTGTTTCCCGTAACTTCCATAAGTGGGGACGTAAGTACATGCTGATGCATGGTGACAAAGAGCGTAAGATACTGCTGAACTCGTGGGAGGGTGTCTATTTCGACATCAACCAGAAGGGCATGGACCAGATGATGGCTGACATCGCCTCCATGGGTGGCGAGCTCTTCGTGATGGACGACGGTTGGTTTGGTGACAAATATCCCCGTAAGACGGACAACTCCTCACTGGGTGACTGGGTCGTCGACAAGAACAAGTTGCCGGAAGGTATCGAGGGACTTCTCCGTGATGCAAAAAAACACGGTATCAAGTTCGGTATATGGATAGAGCCTGAGATGTCGAACACCACCAGTGAGCTCTATGAGCAGCATCCTGACTGGATCATCAAGGCTCCCAAGCGTGATGCCGTATTAGGACGTGGCGGTACGCAGGTAGTCCTTGACCTTGCCAATCCCAAGGTGCAGGACTTCGTCTTCGGTGTCGTTGACAACCTGATGACGAAATACCCAGAGATAGACTATATCAAATGGGATGCTAACATGCCTATCCTGAACCATGGCTCACAATACCTGACGATGAACGACCAGAGCCACATGTATATCGAGTACCATCGCGGTTTCGAGAAGGTATGCCAGCGCATCCGTGCCAAGTTCCCCGATGTCACCATTCAGGCATGTGCCTCTGGCGGTGGACGTGCCAACTGGGGCGTACTCCCCTACTTCGACGAGTTCTGGGTCAGCGACAATACCGATGCCCTCCAGCGTATCTATATGCAATGGGGCACCAGCTATTTCTTCCCTGCCATCGCCATGGCAAGTCATATCTCCGCCACCCCCAACCACACCGTGTTCCGCACGACAGCATTGAAATACCGTATCGACGTAGCGATGAGCGGACGACTGGGAATGGAGATACAACCCAAGAACATGACGGATGACGAGAAGGAGCTCTGTCGCAAGGCGATAGCTGAGTATAAGCAGATTCGTCCTATCGTGCAGTTTGGTAATATCTACCGACTGGTGTCTCCTTACGACAAGAAGGGACTCGCCTCCCTGATGTATGTCACCGACCAGCAGGACAAGGCTGTGTTCTATTGGTGGAAGACAGAGTCGTTCCAGAACGAGCACCTGCCCCGTGTCAGAATGGCAGGACTCGATGCCAACCGTATGTATAAGGTAAAGGAGCTGAACCGCATCGACCTGCAACCGATGAGTGTGGAGGGTAAGTCGTTCAGCGGTGCCTACCTGATGAACCATGGGCTGGACATGCCATACCGCAATGAGCCCGAATGGTCGAAGAAGACAGACTGGTCAAGTCGTGTCCTTCTGCTGGAGGCAGAATAACCTCGAATCTCGAAATTCGAAATTCGAAACATCGAAAGAAAAGTGAGCATCGGAAAAAGCGAGAGTCTTCTGGCAAGCATCCGCGAGGGTCGCGAGATGACGCAGGCAGAGAAACTCAGGCTGATCATCAGCCTGAGTATTCCTAGTATATTGGCACAGATATCTGCCACGGTCATGTTCTTCATCGACGCATCGATGGTAGGACATCTGGGTGCCAAGGCGTCTGCCGCCATCGGACTGGTAGAGACGACAGGATGGCTGATGGGAGGACTCGGTTCCGCTGCCAACATGGGATTCTCGGTGCAGGTGGCGCATGCCATCGGTGCCAACGACTTCAAGCGGGCACGCCGTATCTTACGCCAGGCACTGGTCTGTTGTCTGATTTTCAGTCTTGTCATCTCGATAACCGGTATACTCATCAGCGGTCCTCTTCCCTATTGGCTGGGAGGCTCTGAGGAGATAGCCCATGACGCTTCTATTTATTTCGCCATTATCGGGTTCTGCGGCATCTTCTTCCAGATGAACGGGCTGGGCAGTTCGATGCTGAAATGCTCCGGCGACATGAAGATTCCCTCCATACTGAACATCTTGGCTTGTGCACTGGACGTGGTCTTCAACTACTTCTTTATCTATATCGCTGACATGGGAGTGACTGGTGCAGCCATAGGTACCGGGCTCGCTGAGTTCGTGACCGCTTCGCTGATGCTCTACTTCCTGCTTTGCCGTTCTGACATCCTGCGACTGAAAGGCAGGCCACGCCGCTCTTTCCGTCCACAGGCTGATGTCGTCAACAACGCTTTCAAAATCGGGGCACCGATGGGACTGCAGCACATGCTGATGGGCGGTGCACAGATTGTGAGCACCATCATCGTCGCTCCCCTGGGTACTGTCGCCATTGCCGCCCACTCCCTTGCCATCACGGTCGAGAGTCTGTGCTACATGCCTGGCTATGGTATTGCCGATGCCGCCACGACACTGGTAGGACAGAGTTTTGGTGCCGGCAAGCGACTGCTCACACAGTCTTTTGCCCGTATGTCGGTGGGACTGGGTATGCTGGTGATGACCATCATGGGTGTCATGATGTGGATATTCGCACCAGAGCTGATGTCACTGCTGACTCCCGTGGAGGAGATTATCGCCATTGGTGCCCAGTCGTTGCGCATCGAGGCTTTCGCAGAACCGATGTTTGCAGCGTCCATCGTCTGCTATGGTGTCTTCGTGGGTGCCGGCGACACACTGAAGCCGTCTATCATGAACCTCACCAGTATGTGGGCGGTCCGCCTGACCTTTGCCGCCTATCTGGCTCCTACCTACGGACTGCCCGGTGTATGGACGGCAATGGCGGTAGAACTTACTTTCCGTGGTACCATCTTCCTTTTGCGCCTGTTCTTTGGCAATTGGGCAAAAGGCATCAAGAACGATTAGATTAAACAGGGATAAAAAACAAAGCAGCCGGGAGATCACTCTTCCGGCATGCTTACTTTTCTTTTCCTATTAATAACTAAAAACTTGCTTTCTCTACAAAACTAATACCTTACTACTAACCTAAAACTACTAACAAACCAAAAACTAATGTCTTATTCGTTATCCTCAATCTTTTCCTTACTAACAACCTATTGTCTGTTATCCTCAATCTTATTTACCTTTGTGTGTTCCTCTGAATCACGATGCAAAGGTAAGCAGATTTCATCATCCTGCAATGAAATCTTCCTGTTTTAAGTGAAAAAAGGGATTATTCTTGACTTACATCAACTTTTTGTGTTCGCACACAATAACTGGTTATCCACCCAGTTCGTCAGCTCCATAAAGTCCGTAACTGTCAGTTGTTCAGGGCGTTTCGTAGCGAAAGGGACATCATCCGACCCTTGAATCAGTTGTCGCAAGGAAACACGCAACATTTTGCGACGTTGGTTGAACACCGTTTTCACTACTCGCTTAAACAAATTCTCGTCGCAATCCAGATGCTGCACCTTGTTACGGGTCATGCGAATGACGGCACTCTGCACCTTGGGAGGCGGATTGAAGACGGAGGGCTCTACGGTGAAGAGGTACTCCACGTCATACCATGCCTGTATCAGTACCGACAGGATGCCATACGCCTTCGTACCGGGTTGCGAGGCGATGCGCAGCGCCACCTCCCGCTGTATCATACCCGTACAGCAGGGTATCAGATCACGGTTATCAAGCATCTTGAAGAATATCTGCGACGAGATATCATAAGGATAATTACCCGTCAGTACGAACTGCTGTCCGTCGAACACCTTCTGTAAGTCCATGCGAAGGAAGTCCTCACCCAAGATATTCTCCCGCAACCGAGGAAAACGCTCGTTCAGGTACGCCACACTCTCCCTGTCAATCTCCACCACCTTGAAAGGACGGTCCTTCTCCACCAGATACTGGGTCATCACCCCCATACCAGGTCCCACTTCCAATACAGGGATGTCACCGTATGGCTCATCCACCGTATCAGCGATGCGCTTAGCTATTGACAGGTCAGTCAGGAAATGCTGACCCAGGTTTTTCTTCGGTCGTACTTGCTTCATTGCTGCAAAGGTACGATTAAGTGAGCAAAATCCCAAATTTATTTGAGGATTTTCGAACGTGAGTACCTTCGACCGGAGGTCAAAGGTAGTGCAAATTGAGTGAAATACCAAATTTATTTGAGTATTTCCGAAATGCCGCCTACCTTCGACCAAAGGTCAAAGGTACGATTAAGTGACGACATCTACATCAGCAGAAGGTGCCGTTTGCTTTTGACATCCGTAACGGCAACCTTTGTAAAGGATGCCTCCTTTCATTGTAAATCAAATTGAATTACTTAGTAAATCAAATTGAATTACCGAGTAAATCAAATTGATTTACAGTGTAAACTAAGGTAGATTGCAATTCTACATGATATAGTTTTCATTGACGAAGCCCATAGCTTCATCCTTTGAAGCCCGTACCTTCGACCCTCGGCGCCTAAAGCTTCGACCCATGGCACCTAAGGCTCCGTAAGGAGGACTTTACCCGTTTTTATACGTATTTTAGGTCAAAAACACCAATCCTTGTCACCCTTGTCACCTCGTTGTTACCGTAACGACCTGTTTTGCAAATACTTTTGCAAGGCGGCAACGGTAACAAGGGTAAAAAACTTTATGTATACGCGTGCGCGCGAGGGAATCTGAGTTTAAAAGCATTAGATTGCACAAAACGACGGAATTGTGCACAAAGAGGTCGTTTTTGTGCATTTTATTTTGCCGTGTGCGGAAAAATCCTTACCTTTGCAGCGCTTTTTGAAAAAGCACTGCGAAGACAGGCGATTTTGAAATTTCAATATTATACATTATTAATATAATAATATGGCTTTAAAGATTGTTGTGCTGGCGAAGCAAGTGCCAGACACCCGTAATGTGGGTAAGGATGCCATGACAGCAGAAGGTACGGTCAACCGTGCTGCCCTACCCGCTATCTTCAATCCCGAAGATTTGAATGCCTTGGAGCAGGCTCTCCGCTTGAAGGAGCAGAATCCAGGCTCTACAGTAGGAATCCTCACGATGGGTCCTCCACGTGCTGGTGAGATTATTCGTCAAGGACTGTATCGTGGTGCCGATACGGGTTGGTTGCTGACTGACCGCCTGTTCGCCGGTGCCGATACGCTTGCCACCTCTTATGCACTTGCCACTGCCATCAAGAAGATTGGTGACGTAGACATCGTGATTGGTGGTCGTCAGGCTATCGACGGTGATACCGCACAGGTAGGTCCACAGGTTGCCCAGAAACTGGGTCTGAACCAGGTGACATACGCAGAGGAGGTCATCAGTGTGAAGGACGGCAAGGCTACTATCAAGCGTGTCATCGACGGTGGCGTGGAGACCGTAGAGGCTCCCCTGCCCGTAGTGATCACCGTCAACGGAAGTGCTGCTCCCTGTCGCCCACAGAACGCTAAGCTGGTGATGAAGTACAAGCGTGCCACCTGTCCGATGGAGCGTCCTGCCGAGGGCACACCTTATGACTATCTGTATGACGAGCGTCCTGAGCTGAACCTCAACCAGTGGAGCGTTGCCGATGTGGATGGCGATGCCAACCAGTGCGGTCTCGCAGGTTCTCCCACGAAGGTAAAGGCAGTGAAGAACATCGTGTTCCAGGCTAAGGAGTCGAAAACTTTGACGGCTTCTGATGCTGATGTCGAGGGAATGATCAAAGAATTGTTGGAAGAGAAAATCATTGGCTAATATAGGATTATGAACAACGTATTTGTATATTGTGAGATAGAAGGTACAACCGTACAGGAAGTATCTCAGGAGTTGCTGACCAAAGGTCGCAAACTCGCCAATGAACTGAATGTAGAGCTCCATGCCGTTGTTGCCGGTACAGGTATCAAGGGCAAGGTAGAGGACCAGATACTGCCCTACGGTGTCGACAAGCTGTTTGTCTTCGACGGCGAGGGACTGTTCCCCTATACCTCAGCTCCCCACACCGACATCCTCGTCAACCTCTTCAAGGAGGAGCAGCCGCAGATCTGTCTGATGGGTGCTACGGTGATTGGTCGTGACCTCGGTCCCCGTGTCAGTTCCTCACTGACCTCCGGTCTGACCGCCGACTGCACAGAGTTGG
>Ga0247611_10003454_pt1 | contig 23422 bp, 12 predicted proteins | sample 177DNAGHGhighgp2_FD_192422 | JGI IMG/M metagenome (GOLD analysis project Ga0247611, IMG submission 192422) | Sheep rumen microbial communities from Palmerston North, Manawatu-Wanganui, New Zealand - 1770 DNA GHGhigh gp2 | ecosystem: Host-associated > Mammals > Digestive system > Stomach > Rumen... | reverse complement strand
GGCCAGCCACAATCCCGCACTGAATCCGCTGAAGGCCATGATGCGCAATGTGCAGCTGCCGGTCTATGACCTGACGCGCACGGAAGGCAAGCCCGTGGTGTTCATCACCGGCGACAGCACCGTGAAAAACAACGACAAGGACCCCGACGGCATGTGGGGCTGGGGAGCCGTGGCCAACACCGTGTTCGACGAGACGAAGATCGACATCGTCAATGCCGCTATGGCCGGGCGCAGCTGCCGCTCGTTCCTGAACGAAGGCCGCTGGGAGCGGGTGTATAACTCGCTGAAGCCTGGTGACTTCGTGCTCATCCAGTTTGGACATAACGACATCAGTCCCATTGACAAGCCCAAGTACCGAGGGGCTATCGCCACGGCCAGGGACACCTGCCATGTCTATCGCATGGAGGCTGCCAAGGAAGACCTGTCGAAGCAGAACGTCATCGACCAGAAGCTGAAGAGCAATACCCAGGTGGGCAGCTACGAGGTGGTCTATTCCTTCGGCTGGTATCTGAAGAAGTTCATACAGGACGTCCGTGAAAAGGGGGCCACACCCATCCTCCTCTCGCTGACACCTCGCAACGAGTGGTCGAACGGCAAGATAGAGCGCCGCAACGACACCTACGGCAAGTGGTATCGCGAGGTGGTGGAGGCCACGGGCGTCGAGTTCGTCGACGTGCACAACATCACCGCCGACTTCCTCGACAAGAAATGCGGCAAGAAGGAGAAGGCCATGAAGTACTTCAACCACGACCATACCCACACGTCGCTGCTCGGAGCCAAGACCAATGCGCAGAGCGTCGCCAAGGGACTGCGTGCCAACGGCAGCGAGCTGGCAAAGTATTTGAAAGGTAAAAAGGTAAAAAAGTAAAAAGGTAAAAAAATGAGGCGATTTGCATTCAAGATGCAGCTGAAGGCCGGCTGCGAGGAAGAATACCAGCGGCGCCATGCCGCTATATGGCCTGAACTGGTGCAGATGATCAAGGAACAGGGTGTGTCGAACTACAGCATCTATTGGGACCGCGACACCAATATCCTCTTCGGCTACCAGGAGTGTGCCGGTGAGGGCAGTTCACAGGATACCGACGAGGTGGACCCCATCACGCAACGCTGGTGGGACATGATGGCCGACATCATGGAAACCAATCCCGACCACTCGCCCGTGACCGTACCCTTGAAAGAGGTGTTCCATCTGGACTGATATTCGAGAAATGCTGGTTTGCATGGATCAATTCGTGTAATTCGTGAAATTCGTTGTTTAAAAGAAAAGGAGGGAAACTTCAATTAATCATTCGTCGTTCAATGTTCAACGTTCAACGTTTAATGTCTAAAAGGTTCCTTGCCTGCCTGCTGATGGTGATGGGGTGTGTCGCCGGACATGCCCAGGCGACGCTATCGCTGGCGGGTGCCTGGGACTTCTCCCTCAATGACAGCACCGTTTTCCAGGATTATGTCATACTGCCGGGGTCCATGCTCACCAACGGCAAGGGTGACGGCGTCACCACCCGTACCCAGTGGACGGGCTCGCTCTACGACTCGTCCTACTATTTCAACCCCTACATGGAGCGCTACCGTCAGGAGGGTGCGATGAAGTTCCCGTTCTTCCTGACCCCCGAGCGCCATTATGTCGGGGCGGCATGGTATCACCGTGCCGTCTATGTCCCCAGGGAGTGGAACTATAGTGACATCATACTGTTCATCGAACGGCCTCATATCGAGACCACCGTCTATGTCAATGGTCACAAGGTGGGGCACGGCATGTCGCTGTCGGTGCCGCACCGCTTCGACGTGTCGCGATACATCCGTTGCGGACAAAAGAACGATATCACCATACGCGTCTATAACGGCATCGAAAATGTCTGCGTGGGACAGGACTCCCACAGTGTCACCGACCAGACGCAAGGCAACTGGAACGGCATGGTGGGCCGCATTGAACTGCAGGCCGGGCCCGTTATCTGGCGTAAGCGGGTGATACCCCATTGGGAAACAAAGAAAGTAGAAGTTATCATCAACGATGACTCCTATTTTATGCCTTTGCCGCAGGACATGGCGCTCTGGGATGAGTTCCACCCCCAGCTCTATCAGTACACTTTTGATTATGAAGGCATGCCGGTGGATGTGACCTTCGGCTTGCGCGACATCCGTGTCGAGGGCAGCCAGCTGCTGCTCAACGGACAGCCGCTCTACCTGCGCGGCACGGTGGAGAACTGCTGCTTCCCCGAGACGGGCTATCCGCCGACGGATGTCGACGAGTGGATGCGCATTTTTCAGAAATGTAAGGATTACGGTCTCAACCACGTGCGCTTCCATAGCTACTGTCCGCCCGAGGCGGCCTTCGATGCTGCCGACCGGGTGGGTATCTACCTACAGCCCGAGGGACCGTCGTGGCCCAACCATGGCGTGAAGCTCCGCCGGGGGCAGAAGATAGACCAGTACCTGATGGACGAGACGAAGCGTATCATCGACGAGTACGGTCATCACCCGTCGTTCCTCATGATGGCGACAGGCAATGAGCCCGCCGGCGACTGGGTCAGCTACTGCAACGACTGGGTGCGCGAGATGAAGAAGTACGACCCTACCAAGATCTATGCCGGGGCCAGCGTTGGTGGCGGCTGGGCGTGGGACAACGGTTCGGAGTATCACGTCAAGGCCGGTGCCCGCGGTCTCGACTGGGACAAGCATGCCCCCAGTTCGGATGACGACTACTACCAGCAGATTCTCTTCCCCCGCAACTACAAGGATACGCTGCCTAACCACTCGCCCATCGTGGCTCACGAGCAGGGGCAGTGGTGTGCCTTCCCCGACTTTAAGGAGATATCGCAGTATACCGGTGCCTATAAAGCCCGCAACTTTGAAATCTTCCAGGACCTGTTGCGTGACAACGGCATGGCCTCGCAGGCTGAAAAGTTCCTGATGGCCAGCGGTCGTCTGCAGACGCTCTGCTACAAATATGAGACGGAGCGTAACCTGCGCACCCCCGAATATGCTGGTTTCCAGTATCTGGGTATCAACGACTACAGCGGTCAGGGTACGGCACTTGTCGGGCCGCTCAACGTCCATTGGCGCGAGAAAGGCTACTGTACGGCTGCCGACTGGCGCCAGTTCTGTAGCATCGTCGTGCCGTTGGCTAAGTTCCCCAAGTTCATCTACACCAACAACGAGACGCTCCAGGTGCCCGTTGAGGCTTACAATGCCTTTGATACCAATGTGTTGGAAGCTACCGCTACCTATGTCGTCACCGACGATTCGTTGCGCGTGGTAGCTCAGGGCGACCTCTATACCGGCTCGCTTCCCATCGGCAAGAATATCCCGTTGGGTACCGTGACGCTGCCGCTGGAATCCGTGCAATCACCCGCCAAGCTGACGCTGACGGTGCAGTTTACCGACTTCATCAAGAATCACTGGGACTTCTGGGTCTATCCGCAGGATCATGGGGACGACTCTCCTGATCTGTCGTCGCATGATTTGTTCTACGAATCGGATTCTCTCGACGCCCATGCCCAGGAGGTGCTGCAGAAGGGCGGTACCGTGCTGCTCTGTGCCGGAGGGAAAATCCGCTACGGTAACGATGTGCGCCATACCTTCCTGCCCGTCTTCTGGAACACGTCGTGGTTTAAGATGCGCCCGCCGCACACCACCGGTGCCTACATCCAGAACACGCACCCCGTATTCCGCGACTTCCCCACCGACGACTGGCAGAACCTGAACTGGTGGGAGCTGGTCAACCGCACGCAGGTCATGAACCTCTCTGAGTTTCCGGCTGACTACCAGCCCATCGTGCAACCTATCGACACGTGGCACGTGTCCCGCAAGCTCGGTATGCTCGTCGAGGCCCGCGTTCTCAACGGTCGTCTGCTGATGACCACCCTGCCCGTCAGCCAGAAGCAGACAGCTGATGGCCAAAAGCACGTTGCCCGCCAGCTGCGCTACAGCATCCTGCGTTATCTGCAGAGCGAGGACTTCCAGCCAGCCATCACCGTCTCTCCCGATGCCATCCACCACCTCTTCGAGCGTACCGCCCCGCCGGTCAACATGTTCACCAACGAGTCGCCCGATGAGCTCAAGCCCAAGATAGGCGGCTGAAGAGCTGCATTAAGGGTTCGTCTTTTCCAGGAATTCTATCTCCACAATGCGGAGTTCGTTCTTGGTGGCATCACCGTTTTTGGCTTTGAAAAGGTCCAGTTCACCGGCGGCAGGCTCTGCCACCTCGACAATGCCGCCGAAGGCATCCCTGTCCTTGCCGGCACCTTTTAGGCGGATGGTAATCTCTCGGGTACTTATCGGCTGTGTCGGCGTCAGGTGAACATAGCCAAGGCTGCGTTCCGTGTCACCGCTCCATATCAGTTTCTTGCCGGCATAGACCTCCAGCGGATAGCTGCGCAGGCGCCAGCCGGTTAGCTTCAGACAGATGTCGCTGACCACGGCCTTGCGTGCCAGCTGGTAGGTAATCCATGCCGTCGACAGCTTGCCGTCGTTCTTCCATTCCGACAACTCATTGTCGTCGAAGCTGTTGGCGGCATGTTGGCTGTCATGTCCCGCCTTGGCACTGGCTATGGGTACCTGACGGGCCTGTTCTGTGAAGGATGGTGACAGCGGTGTCTCGCCACGGTCCAAGCGTCCTTTCAGCGTCAGCTGCGGCAGATATTCCTCCACTTTTACGTCTTCGCTCTTCACTTCGGCATAGGCTGGCTTTAGTCCTTCGGCATAGGCGGAGACATGGATGTTGCCAGCATTCACCGTGGTGCGGACGAGTACCCGGTTGATGCCGCACTCCACGGGCAAAGCCATGGCGCCGACGTAGTTGTCGGAGATGTTCTTCTTGTTGGCAGCATCCAACAGGCTCTTGTCGCGCTTGGGTTCGTCTATCTGGTAGTCTTTGTTGTTGCGGGTGGCTATGCCGCCAATCCATTTGCCCTCACCCCAGAGGTTGAACGATACCAGACGGTCGTCCAGGGGGCAGCGCCGTCCCTGCCTATCGACCACCTCCACCTGGAACATCACCATGTCGGCACCGTCGGCCTTGGTGCCTTCCGGATTCTGGATGGCGGTGAGCTTCAGCTGGTAGGGCTCTCCTGCCGTCTCCAACTTGTAGCGGCTGCCATCACTGCCTACAGCCTCGAGTATGCCTGGCTCAAAGGCCACGTTGTCGAACGTGTGGAGGTAGCGGTAGCGCTGCTGACCCTTGCCGAGGCTCTTGCCGTTGAGGAACAGTTCCACCTCCTCGGCTGTCGATACCACATATACCGGCTTGACAATGGGCTCTGTGCCCTCTGTCTTCTCTGTGCCCTTTGTGCTATTATAATTCCAGTGTCCGACGATGTATGTCCGGGGTACCTCCGGCTCCACCCAGCCGTCCCACATCACCTGGTGGACAAAGAAGGCATCCTTGGGGATGCGCATGGCGTCGGTGACGCCGCTCGTGCGGTAGTTGGACTCGCCGCGGTGGTGGGTGTTGGTGTCGGAGAACACAATCTTCACGCCACCGCTGCTGACGCGGGTGCCGGTGCCGGGACGCTCCCGCCAGTAGTCATACCAGCGGCGCACCATCTCGACGGCAAACTCGTCCATGTTGTGGTTGTACTCGGTGGCAGGTTTTCCACGGTAGAGCGGTCCGTCGCCTTCCTTGTGGTAGGGATAGCTCTGCTCGTCCCAGTATTTGCGCAGTCCCTCGTCGCGGCAGTATTCCATAGCCCACATGGGGTGCTTCTTCGACTTGTTGATGTATAGCATCTCACCGCCGTACTCCGCCTCGTCGATGTCGAGCATCTCGCGGCTGCCGATGGCTCGTCCACCAAAGGGGTCGTACTCGTCGCGTATCTTCTTCATCTCTACCATGTGCTCCCGCGAGATGCTCTCGTTGCCGCACTCGTAGAAAAGAATGGAGGGATTGTTGCGGTTGTAGATGATGGCGTCGCGCATCAGTTCCGTGCGCTGCTGCCAGCGGGGACCTTCCACGTCTTTCTCGGCGTCACCGGCAGGCATGGCTTGGATGAGACCCACACGGTCGCACGACTCGATGTCTTGCTTCCACGGTGTCACGTGCATCCAGCGCACTAAGTTGCCGTTCGACTTCACCATCAGGTCGTTGCTGTAGTCGCTGAGCCAGGCAGGTACGCTGATGCCTACCCCCGGCCACTCGTTGGACGTGCGCTGGGCATAGCCGTGCATCATCAGCACACGGTCATTGAGCCATATCTTGCCTTCACCGAAGCGCGTCTTGCGGAATCCCGTACGGGTTGTTACGCGGTCGGACCCACCCCCTTGCCCCTCCCTGTGAGGGATGGAAGTAGTTACATCTGGCAACAGGCTTGTTTCCACGGTATAAAGGTAGCCATAGCCCCACGACCAGAAGTGCAACCCACTGACCTCCTGCTGGATATGAACGGTGCGCGTCTCGCCGGCCTGCATCGTGACGGGGACGCCGCTAAAGCGTGCCACCTCCTTGCCGTCGGCATCTACCACCTTGGCCTGAAACGTCAGGGTGCGCGGCTTGGTGTCCTCGTTCTTCACCTGGCTCTCGGCATGGATGACAGCCTTGCGGGCGGGGATGTCGAAGTCGGTAGCATAGATGTAGGTGCCCGTCGTACCCAAGTCGGAATAGAGTGGGAGGGTCTGGTAGAGTTTGTCCGTCACGTGCAGATAGACGTTCTTAGGGATGCCGCCGTAGTTGGCATTGAAGTTGCGGTCGTTCCACTGGTAGCGGCTGTCGTGTTTGCGCGAACGGTACTGCCAGCTGTTGTCACAGCGTACAGCGAGCACGTTGGCGCCTTCTTTTATATAAGGCGTCAGGTCGAAGCCGCAGGCCATCACACCGTTCTCGCTCATGCCCAGCCGGTGGCCGTTCAGGTAGAAGTCGGCACTCTGACGCACACCCTCGAATTCAACGAATACCTTCTTGTCTGCCATGTCCTTCAGGGTGAAGTGCTTGCGATACCAGCAGATGGTGTCCGTCAGGTCCACGATGTCCTTTCTGAAAGCCTCGCTGCCGTTGAAGGCATAAGGTAGAGTTACCGACTGCCAGGACGTGTCGTCAAATGTCGGCTGTGAAGCCTCCGGGAAATCACCAACGGCCAGTTGCCAGCCGCTGTTAAAGTTCTGTTTACTGCGTTCCGCTGCACCTGCCGTCAGCCACACCGTCAGCAGCATGCCCATCAAAAATCTTAGCTTGTTCATGTAGATAGTTTTGTTATGATTTGTTTTCTTGGGCGCAAAGGTACGAAATTTGCCGCAATGAATTGTAAATAATTACAAATTTATTTGGCCTTTCCTGTAAATTGTGCTATCTTTGCACAATGAACCGACTTGAAGGCGGTGAAAGAAACTACTAAAACAAAGGTAAATAAATGATGAGAAAGACGATGATGGTGCTGCTGGCAGTGCTGACGCTGACGGCTGTAGCAAAACCAAAAGCGAAGAAAACTGTCGCGGAAACATGGCCCGACGGCACGGTGATGGATGCGTGGTTCCAGAACACGCAGAAGGTTGACCCGGCAACGCTGGGTAAGCGTTATGTGCTGACGGACTACGGGGTGCTGATAGGCTCGACGGCCATCCAGACGGAGCAGATACAGGCGGTCATCGACCGCTGTGCCCAGGAGGGTGGCGGTGTGGTGGTGGTGCCGCAGGGAACGTTTATGACGGGCGCACTCTTCTTTAAACAGGGTACACACCTGCATGTGGAGGAGGGCGGCACGCTGAAAGGCTCTGACCGCATCAGCGACTATCCCATCCTGACCACCCGCATCGAGGGTGAGACGTGCAAGTACTTCTCGGCCTTGGTCAATGCCGACGGACTGGACGGCTTTACCATTTCGGGCAGCGGTACCATCGACGGCAACGGACTGCACTACTGGCAGGAGTTCTGGATTCGCCGCAAGTGGAACCCCCAGTGCACCAACAAGGATGCCCAGCGGCCGCGCCTCACCTATATCTCCAACTCGAAGAACGTCACCGTTCAGGACGTTCACCTCATCAACTCGCCGTTCTGGACCAACCACGTCTATAAGAGCGACCACGTGCGCTACCTGGACTGCTATATCTTTGCACCTACCGAGAACGTCTGGTCGGGTGACCCGAAGCGTGGCGCACCATCGTCGGACGCCATCGACATCGACGTCTGCACCGACGTCATCGTTGACGGCTGCTACATGCACGTCTGCGACGATGCCGTGGTGCTGAAGGGTGGCAAGGGCACGTGGGCCGACAAGGACGAGACCAACGGTCCCTGCGAGCGCATACTGATACAGAACTGCCGCTATGGCAGGGTACACGGCTGTCTGACGTTAGGCTCCGAGTCGCTGCACGACCGCAACGTCATCCTGCGCAACTGCCACACGGAGCGTGCCAACCGCGTCTTGTGGCTGAAGATGCGCCCCGACACCCCGCAGCACTACGAGTATGTGCTGGTGGAGAACATGACGGGCAAGTGTGAGCGCTTTCTGTTCGTCAATCCCTGGACGCAGTTCTTCAAGCCCGGCGACCGTGAGATGCCGCTGTCGCGCTGCAACAACATCACGATGCGCAACATACAGTTAGAGTGCTCGGCCAAGATGTTGGACGTGAAGACCAGCGACAAGTACGAGCTCGTTGATTTCACGTTAGACGGCCAGCCCCTGGACTTCGGCACCCCACAGAACAGTAACAACCAACAGATACAGACAGTATATGAATAAGGAGTATTATTTTGCCGTGGACCTCGGGGCCACCAGCGGACGTACCATCTTAGGGTCGCTGGCCGACGGACGGCTGGAACAGGAGGAGCTGACACGCTTCCCGAACAACCTCATCGAGACCGGCGGACACTTCTACTGGGACCTCTATGCGTTGTATTTCGAGATGATACGCGGCCTCAAGGAGGTGGCACGCCGCAACATCACGCTGACCAGTATCGGCATCGACACCTGGGGCGTGGACTTTGTATTCATCGGCGACGACGGTGCCATCCTGCGCAACCCCATGGCCTACCGTGACCCGCACACCTTCGGACGCATGGAGGAATACTTGGAAAAAGTGGTCAGCCGGAAGGAGGTGTACGACATCACCGGCATCCAGTTTATGAACTTCAACTCGCTGTTCCAGTTCTATGCCATGCAGCAGGACGGCAACAGTGCCATGAAGATGGCCAGGAAGGTGCTCTTCGTGCCCGACGCCCTGTCGTGGATGCTGACCGGCGAGGCCGTGTGCGAATATACCATTGCCTCGACGAGCCAGATGCTCGACCCCCGCACAGGCGACCTCAGCGAACGGCTGATAGAGAGCGTAGGACTGAAGCGCGAGCACTTCGGCCGCATGGTACAGCCCGGCACCCGGATAGGCGTGCTGACTGACGAGGTGCAGAAGATGACAGGCCTGGGCCCCGTGCCGGTCATTGCCGTGGCCGGTCACGACACGGGTGCTGCCGTCGCTGCCGTACCCGCCAAGGACGAGCAGTTTGCCTACCTCTCCAGCGGTACGTGGAGCCTCATGGGCATCGAGACCAAGGAGGCCATCATCAACGACCGCAGCTACGAGCTGAACTTCACCAATGAGGGCGGCATCGAGGGTACTACCCGCTTCCTGAAGAACATCTGCGGCATGTGGCTCTACGAGCGCTGCCGTAAGGAATGGCCTGAGGAGGTGCGCCAACTGAGCCATCCCGAGTTGCAAGGTTCCGCCATGCAGGTGGAGGCCTTCCGCAGCATCATCAACCCCGACGACAAAGCCTTTGCCAACCCGCCGAGCATGATAGAGGCCATCCAGACCTATTGCCGCGAGACGGGGCAGGCCGTGCCTGAGACGCCGGCGGAGATATGCCGCTGTATCTTCGACTCGCTGGCGCTGAGATATCGGCAGGTGTTCGGGTGGATCAAGGAGTTCTATTCGACGGCAAAACCGTCGAAGGCAATTTCGGTGCTGCATGTCATCGGCGGTGGAAGCCTGAACAAATACCTGACGCAGTTTACCGCTGACGCCTGTGGCATCGAGGTGCTGGCAGGCCCGCAGGAGTGTACCGCCATCGGCAACGTCATGCTGCAGGCTAAAGCCTCAGGCAGCGTCGCTGACATCTGGCAGATGCGTCAGATCATCGCCGATAGCGTGGACATGACGGCATATCATCCCACTGGCGACCAGGGCGCCTGGGCTGCCGCTTACGAGCGCTATCTCGAAATAACGAAACATCGAAATCTTGAAGCATAGATAATAAAATAACATAAAACAAATCAGAATTATGGCAAAACCATTAGTAGAGACCAAAGCACGCGTAGGCGTGTTCTCAATCGCATTGCAGGCATATCTGCCGCAGTTCCCACAGTTAGTTCCTAACTTCGAGGCCCAGTATGAGGCTTTCAAGAAGACGCTGCCCGACACCATCGAGATCATCGACGGCGGCATGGTTACAACCAAAGAACAGTCGATGGCTGCCGGCGACAAGTTCCGCGCTGCTGACGTCGATCTCGTCATCCTGCAGATGCTGACCTATTGCACCTCTTATAATATGCTGCCCGCCGTGCGCGACCTGGACGTTCCCGTCGTCATCGTCAACCTGCAGAAGAAGCTGGCTCCCGACTACGACAAGACCGACATCCCCACATGGCTCGGCGACCTGTATGCCTGCGGTGCCATCGGTGAGATGGTGGCCGACCTGAACCGTGCCGGCAAGCGCTCAGCCGTCATCACCGGTGTGGTAGAAGGCGGTGACCCCGGCTGTCAGGCTGAGATTGAGGACTGGTGCCGTGCCGCACAGGTGCGCCGCCGCTTCCGCGATACCAACATCGCACAGATTGGCCGTCCGTACCCCGGCATGATGGACCTCTACATCGACGAGACCAACCTCTACCACCGCATGTATGTCTATACCAAGCAGTTCGACTGGGAACAGATGTGGGCCATTGCCGACAACATCACCGACGAGGCTGCCATCCGCGCCAAGGCTGAGGACATACTGGCTACCTTCGACATCGAGGGCGGCGGCACGGTCGAGAAGGTCTGGGACATGGCTAAGTATGTTGTAGCCTTCGAGCAGTGGGTCAAGGACGAGCAGTTAGGCATGATCGCCTCTCACTATGCAGGCTTCGCCCAGGGCGTCGCCGGCAAGCTCGACTCCATGCTGATTCCTGCCTTCTCCATGCTCATCAAGCAGCATACTGCCTGCGCCGTCGAGGGCGACATGAAGGTGGCCATGGCCATGAGCATCCTGAAGACCATCAGCGGCACGGGTACGCTGGCCGAGATGTACTCTATCGACTTCCCGAAGGACATCTGCATCATCGGTCACTCCGGCTCGGGCGACTTCGACATCTCGCAGGCTCACAAGCCCACGATGAAGATTGTGCCCGTATTCCACGGCAAGACCGGCGGCGGCTATCTGACCCAGTTCTATCCCCCGACGGGTCCTGTCACCTACCTGGCCATCACGCAGGATGCCAACGGCAAGTTCAAGTTTGTGGCTGCTGAGGGTGTCAACGAGGAAGGTCCCATCTTCATGTTCGGCGACACCAACATGCGTACCAAGTTCTCGCTGTCGTGCCGGGAGTTCGTCAACAAGTGGAGCGAGGCCGGTCCCACGCACCACATGGCTGCCGCCGTCGGCCACCACATCGACACCATCCTGAAGGTAGCCAAGATCTTTGATATCGAGTGTGACGTAGTTTGTAGATAAAGACCCACCCCCAGCCCCTCCCTTGTAGGGAGGGGAGTAGATAGTCTTGCATGACATGGGAAAAGCAGCTTCTTATAAAAAAGCCTCACTTGACAGATATGCCTTATTACGGATATATGCACGGGAAAACAGAAAAAATGCAACGCCTGCTGAACAGTATCTGTGGGAGCATTTAAGGAAAGGTGTCTTGGGTGTTGACTTCTTGCGACAGCACATCGTTGGTGATTATATCGCAGACTTCGCATCACGGCATGGAGGCTTGATTATTGAAGTGGATGGCGGCTATCATTCAGAACGGCAACAAGCTGAAAATGACGCCATTCGTGAGAGCCATTTGGAGCAAATGGGCTTTCATGTTATGCGGTTCTCAAACGAAGAAGTATTATACAATGTTGATCATGTACTAAACCAAATTGAAAAGTATTTTCATGAATAATCAATCATCATCGCAGACTCATTCTACGCCCCGCCCTACAAGGGAGGGGCAGGGGGGTGGGTCCCTGAAGAGCACCATTGCCGTGTCTCTTACCAATTATCTCGATGCCGGCGCCATCGTGGCCGGTGCATCGGGCTTGACCTTGTGGCAGAACTACCTCGGCCTGACCGAGGTTCATCTGGGCTGGCTGAACTTCATTTCGGCCAACTGCCTCGGTGCTGCCATCGGTGCCATCATTGGCGGTTTCCTGGCCGACAAGTATGGCCGAAAGTTCATCTTCACCTACAACCTGCTGGTCTATATGCTGGGTGTGCTGATGGTCATGTTCAGCGTCAACTTCCCCATGCTGCTTTGTGGTTTCCTCATCACAGGTATCAGCGTCGGTGTGGGTGTTCCCGCCTCATGGACCTATATCTCAGAGTCGTCGGAGGTCAACAACCGCGGCCGTAACATCTGTATCTCGCAGATGTCGTGGGGCTTCGGACCGATGTGTATCCTGCTCTTCGGCATGCTCTTTGCCCCTGGCGGCTACCTGTTCTCGTGGGTCGAGAGCGTGGCGGCCTTGTTTGTCGGTGAAGGTGCTGACGTCGCCGCCATTAATGTCTTTTCGTCGCGCATCGTGTTCTTCACGCTGTTCGTGGTGGCCTTCGTCGCCTGGAACCTGCAGCGCCAGCTGCAGGAGAGTGCTGAGTTTACAGCCCAGAAGGCTTCCGGGCAGAAACAGCCCGGCATGCTGGACAATATCAAGTTGTTGTTTACCAACAAGATAGCCGTACGTACTGTCATCTTCCTGGCTACTATCTACCTGACGTGGAACCTTGTGGCCTCGGTGATGGGCTTCTTCCAGCCGCACATCTACGAGACGGCAGGCGGCGTCAGCAATGAGCAGGCCAACTGGATGAACTGCATACAGTGGTTCATCATCGTTGCCGTGACGTTCGTTGTGTCGAAGCTCATTGACAAGACAGCTCATAAGACTATCTATACCTTCGGCCTGCTGGTGGCTATCGCCGCCTGGCTGGTCATCGTTACCATTGGTGTCAACGGCATGATGGGCCTCTGGCTCTTTGCCATCCTCTGGGGTGTGCAGGGCGGAAGTTCGCCGCAGATATTCTATGCCCTGTGGGGTTCGGAGCTGTTTCCTGCCAAGTTCCGTGCCGGTGCCCAGGGCCTGATGTTCTTCATCGTCCGCGGCCTGTCGGCTGTCTGGGGACTGGTGTTCACGATGATCTACGGTGAGAACGGCGAAGGCTTCACCATCGCTGCCTTCTGCATGATAGCCCTGCTGACCATCTCGCTGGTGGTAGGCTTCATCGGTGCCCCGAAGACCCGTGGCCGTGCCCTTGACGACATCGTGCGTGAGCGCTACGGCGATAGCTATTAAGAGATTCCACAATACTTTTAAGAGATTCCACGACACTTTTCAAAGATAATATTTGGTAGTGTCGTGGAAAACTATTACTTTTGCAGTACCTAACTGTAAAACCAAAAGTATCTATGATGCGTAGAATGCTCTTTGCCCTTGTTTTGACGCTGCTCCCTTTGGCACTATGGGCAGAAGTTCCAGATATGAAATTCCTCCGTCTCGACACCCGCGACGGGCTGTCGAACTCCAGCATTCTTTGCCTGCATCGCGATACAAAAGGCTTTATGTGGATTGGTACGCCATACGGTCTAAACCGTTATGATGGCTACCGTTTCCGTACCTTCTATCAGGACGTGAAGGACACCATGTCGCTTCGCAACAACTACGTGGACGAGATTTATGAGGATGCTGACGGCAAGTTGTGGCTGCATCAGGGGATGAACTATACCATCTTCGACCCCAGCACGGAGAAGGGTGACCGGCATCCGGAGTATTTCCTGGAGAAGCTGGGAGTCACGGGAGGACTGGAGTTCCTGTATATTGACAAGGACAAGAACTTCTGGGTGAAGGCCTATGAATCGGGATTCTGGCATATTGACATCAAGACCAAGAAGGTTCATCGGTTTCGACTGGGCTATGGCGATCAGGAGTTCAACAACGACTTCGGTGTCTCGTCATTTGCCGAAACCGACCAGTTGTTGTATGTCACCTCCAGCAATGGCGAGGTGTTCTGCTTCGATAAGCAGAAGAACCGCATCCTCTGGAAGAACAACCACCTGCGCCAGCTGGGACTTGTCAGCAACCAGAATGTCAAGCCGCGTCTGGACCCCTTGGGCAACTTGTGGCTGATATCGACGGGCAGAGTCTATGTGCTGTACGGCAGCAACCAGTGGTACCACTCGGTGCAGGAGGCGCTGCATGCGTTAGGCTATGAAGGAGTACCCGACGAGATGAACGTGTGGGACATCCAGCTAGACAAGGAAAACCGTTACTGGATAGCTACGGACCACGGCGGCCTGTATGTGGCCGACCCGAAGGACAAGGTCATCCGCCAGTTCCTGAACGACAAGTACGACAAGGCGACCATCAGCGACAATACGGTACGCATGGTCTATCGCGACCAGCTGGGTCGTATGTGGTTGGGCACCTATACGGGAGGTGTCAACCTGTATTCGGGTGGCCTGTCGAACTTCATCAACTTGGAGCTGGGCAATATCAATACCATTTGTACCGACAAGCAGGGCTTGTGGTGGCTGGGTACCAACGATAAGGGTATCATCTGTTATGACCCCAAGACGAAAGAACAGGTGGTCTATAACCGCGAGAACAGCGGCATCCGCTCGAACACCATGGTGGGTTCATTGTGTGCCCGCGACGGTTCCGTATGGTTTGGTACCTACGAGGGTGGACTCATCCATATCAAGAACGGACAGGTGACCAACCTGCTGGCCACCGGTGATACCACCAGCCTGAATGTCAACAACATCTGGACAGTCTGCGAGGACCAGTGGGGAAACCTCTGGCTGGGCGAGCTGGGCGGCGGCGTACAGCGCGTCGACAAGCGTACCGGCCGCATGAGGTCGTTTCGTATGAACAACTCCAATCTGCCCAGTGAGTATATCAATACCATCTCGCGGACAAAGAAGGGCTGGCTGCTGGTGGCGCACTCCAACTACATGTCGCTCATCAATCCCAAGACCATGGAGGTGGTCAACCGCAACATCTCGCAGAACAAGAGTGGCGTGCCCATCACCGAGAGTTCCATCTTCGGCTATGAGGACAGCCGCGGCCTTATTTGGCAGGGGTCCACGTCGGGATCCACCATCTGGGACACGAAGACCGGCGACGTCTACCTGTTGGATATGAAGTCGGGACTCTTCGGTTCTACCGTCAACGGCATGATTGAGGATGACAGGCATACCGTCTGGCTGGTGACCGACCATGGCGTGTCGAACGTCATCCCGCAACGCAAGGAAGACGGCACGTGGAACTTCGTCGTTCGCAGCTACAACAATCGTGACGGTCTGCAGGACGGCCCCTACAACCAGCGTTCCGTCTGCTACACCGCTGACGGTCTCATACTCGTAGGCGGCCAGGGCGGTCTGGACGTCATCAATCCTAAGAACTTAGGCAAGGGACGCATCAAGGAGACACCCGTATTCAGCGGTTTGCTGGTCTTCGACCGCGACGTTGTCGTCGGTGAAGAGGTCGGCGGCCGTGTCATCCTCCACGAGGTGCTCAACGACTGCCGCGACATCACCCTGCGCTACGATGAACAGTTTACCATCCAGTTAGGCAGCTCCAGCGGCGAAATCCACAACCGTTCGCGCTTTGTCTACCGACTGGAAGGCTTCAACGACGACTGGGTGCGTACCTCCGAACTCAATCCGAATATCACCTACAACTCTCTGAGCCCTGGCAGCTATACCCTGCATGTCCGTATGCTCAACGACGACGGCACCTTCGGCGATGAAGAGAGCCTGCTGGAGATAACCATCCGTCCGCCTTTCTGGCGCAGCGGCTGGATGATGCTGTTCTACCTGGTGCTCATGTGCGTCGGCTTGTGGTACTGGCGCAAATGGTATATCAAGCAGCAGGAGAAGAAGATGCGGGCCGAGCAACTGCGCCGCGAGACCGAGAAGTTGCAGTGGATGTCGGAGATGCGTGTCCAGATGGCTACTGAGCATGCTACTGCCGTCAAGGCGGTCACCGAAGGCACGGCAACCGCCGACACCGTCGTTGCCGCCGACGTCGCCGCCAAGCCGGAGCTGCAGCTGCAGTTGGAGGATTGTGACCTTGTCACCGTCGTCAAGAATGTGTGTACCGAGTTTGCTGCCAAGGAGGGCACCAAGGCCAAGGTGACCTGTCGCCCGATGGTCGAGGAGCTCTCTGCGCCCATCGACCGCAAGCAGTTGGCACGTGCCCTGAATATCCTGCTGTCCAACTCCGTGCGCTTCTCGCCGGGCAACTGTCAGATTACGGTGAGTCTGGGGCGTGTCGAGGGCGACCGTGCCGTCCTGCAGGTAGCTGACAACGGCATCGGCATCCGCGACGAGTTCAAGGCTAAGGTCTTTGAGCCCTTCCTCGATGGAGAGGGCATCGGCCTCGACAAGGTGAAGGACATCGTGGTAGCCCACGGCGGCACCATCCGTCTGGAGGACAATCCCGGCGGTGGCACCATCTTCATCATCGCCCTCCCTGCCAACCCGCTGGAGGTGATTGAGGAAGCTGTGCTGATGGACGATGATGAACAGAAATAAAGTAAGATAGATATAACAACCTGACTAATGAATATTTTAAGAACCTTGTGTACGGGTGTGTTGTCGCTGACAGCTGTTCTGCTGATGGCCGACGACTATACCGTCAACGGTCAGTATGTGACCGTCCCTGTGAAGCACAAAACGGCAGGCAGTGCCCAGGTGGTGCGCCTGCAAGTAGTTAATGACAACATCATCCGGGTGCAGGCCACTTGTGAGGCACAACTGCCCGAGAAACAAAGCCTGATGATCGTACCTCAGACGGCCAAGCCTAAGTTCACGACTTACTCGCTGGACGGTGCTTGCGTCTTTGTCAAGGCCGCCAAGGTCATGGCCAAGGTGGATGTCAAAACAGGTCAGATCACATTCTATGACGAGCACGAGCGGCTGCTGCTGAAGGAAAGCCAGCAGGGCAAGCGCTTCTGGGACTTCACCGTCCCCGAACGTGAATACGGCATCAAGGGCGGCAGCCAGTTGACGGAGGCCATGAAGCACGGCCTGACATGGCAGATGCAGTTCGACTCGCCCGACGATGAGGCTTTCTACGGCCTCGGCCAGCACCAGTCGGAGGAGTTCAATATGAAGGGCAAGAACGAGGACCTGTTCCAATATAATACCAAGGTCAGCATCCCCTTTGTGCTGTCCAACAAGAACTACGGCCTGCTGTGGGACTCCTATAGCTACTGCCGCTTTGGCAATCCGCACGACTACCTGCAACTGAACCGTGCCTTCAAGCTCTACGACAAGCAGGGTAGGGCAGGCCACCTGACCGGCACCTATACCGACAAGGACGGCAAGCGGCTGGTGCGTGACGAGGACAGCATCTATTATGAATATGGTACGCCCGAGAAGTCGGCCATTGCCTTGAAGACCGACAACGGCGGCATCAAGAACCTGCCGAAGGACTTTAATCTGGCTGGTGCCAATGTGCTGTATGAAGGATACATCGAGGCTCCCAAGACGGAACTCTACCAGTTCATTCTCTACTATGCCGGCTATATCAAAGTCTATATTGGTGGCCAGGAGGTCGTAGCTGAACGCTGGCGCACGGCCTGGAATCCCAACGCCTATAAGTTCAGCACCCCGCTGAAAGCTGGCGAGAAGGTGCAACTGCGCATAGAGTGGCAGCCCGACGGCGGCGAGAGCTACTGCGGACTGCGCGTCAGCGAGCCGCGTACCGCCCAGGAGCGCGGCCAGCTCAGCATCTGGAGCGAGATGGCCCGCGACATGGACTACTACTTCATTGCCGGCCAGAACCTCGACGAGGTCATCAGCGGCTATCGTAAGCTGACCGGCAAGGCCAGCCTGTACCCCAAGTGGGCGCTGGGCTTCTGGCAGAGCCGTGAGCGCTACAAGACGCAGCAGGAGATTCTGGAGAACCTCGCCGAGTTCCGCAAGCGCCAGATTCCCATCGACAACATCGTGCAGGACTGGAACTACTGGCCCGAGGACCAGTGGGGCAGCCATGAGTTTGAGGCCAGCCGCTATCCCAATCCGCAGGCCATGCTCGACAGCGTTCACGCCATGGGCGGCCGCTTCATGATTAGCGTGTGGCCGAAGTTCTACTGCAATACCGACAACTACAAGGAACTCGACGCCCAGGGCTGGATGTACCGCCAGTCGATGACCGACGATATCCACGACTGGGTAGGTCCCGGCTATAAGAACGGCTTCTACGACGCCTATGATGCCGGTGCCCGCAAGATGTTCTGGCGCCAGATGGACGAGAAGCTCTACAGCAAGTATAACCATGGCAGTATCGCCGGCGTGGATGCCTGGTGGATGGATGCCTCCGAGCCCAACGTCCGCGACTGTACGCCCATGTGGTACCGCAAGGCCCTCTGCGGCCCGACGGCCTTCGGCACCTCTACCGAGTACTTCAATGCCTACTCCACGGTGAATGCCGATGCCATCTACCATGGCCAGCGCAGCGTGTGGAAGGGTAAGAAGGACGAGCCCCGCGTGTTCCTGCTGACCCGTAGCGGCTTTGCCGGCGAGCAGCGCTACTCCACGGCCACGTGGAGTGGTGACATCGGAACCCGCTGGGAGGACATGCGCGCCCAGATGACGGCAGGTCTGAACTACTCCATGTCGGGCATCCCCTTCTGGGGTATGGACCAGGGCGGCTTCTGCGTGGAGAACCGCTACATGGCGGCCCAGCAGCTGTACGACCGTACCCAGGTGGAGAACGAAGACCTGAAGGAGTGGCGCGAGCTGCAGACGCGCTGGAGCCAGTTCGGCTGCTTCATCCCCCTGTTCCGCGTCCACGGCCAGTGGCCCACACGTGAAATATGGAACATTGCCCCCGACAACCATCCCGCCTACCAGTCGTTCGTCTATTACGACAAGCTGCGCTACCGCCTGATGCCGTATCTGTATTCACTGGCAGGCTGGGTACACTTCAACGACTATACCATCATGCGCGGTCTGGTGATGGACTTCAACGGCGACAAGCAGGTGGAGGATATCAAGGACCAGTGGATGCTGGGTCCGGCGCTGATGGCCTGTCCTGTGGGTTACTACAAGGCCCGCAACCGCAGCGTCTACTTCCCGCAGGGTGGCTGGTACAACCTCTATACCAATGAGTACACGGAGGGCGGTCAGCGCCTGATCGTCGACGCCCCCTACGAGCGCATTCCCGTCTATGTCCGCGAGGGCAGCATCATCCCCTTCGGTCCTGAGATGCAGTACAGCAACGAGAAGCCTGCCGAACTCATCAACCTCTACGTCTATGCCGGACGCGACGGACAGTTCCAGCTCTACGAGGACGAGGGTGTCAACTACAACTATGAGAAGGGCAAGTACGCCACCATCGATATCAGCTACGACGATGCCTCCAGGACGCTCACCTTCGGTCAGCGCCAAGGCACCTTCCCCGGCATGTTGAAACAGCGCCGCTTTAACGTCATCCTCATCACCAAGGACAACGCGAAGCCTCTGGACCTCGACCATCCCGAGGGCACGCTGGTCAACTATAACGGCAAAAGGATGAGCATAAAACTTTAAAGCTATGAACCATGGACTAACAAAACTGTTCATTCTCCTGTTGAGTATGTTGGCATGCCATGCCAACATCTCCCGTGCTGCCGACCAGCCTGCCTATAAGGAGTCACCCCGCTACATGCAGCTGCGCGACTCCGTGTACAATGCCTTCAATACTGGCGACAGCACCCGTTTCTTTAAGGCCGTGGGCGCCCTGGAGGACTACCTCCTCGAACAGGACGACCTCCATGCCTACTATACGCAGCGCTGCAACGAAATCATCTTCTTCCTCAACCGGCAGGATGTCTTCGAGGCCTACAAGCGTGCCACGGCCCTTTCGAGGGAGCTCACCGAGCGCAAACTGGACAAGGAGATGTATATGGCCGTCAACATGATGGGGCATATCTACCGCTATAGCGGCAACAAAGAGACTGCCAAGGAATGCTTCTGGGATGTCATACACCGCATGGAGCAGGAAGGCTACACCGAGAGCATCCCGCCCATCTACATGAACCTTGTCAACATCTATATGGACGAAGACCCGGCAGAAGCCCTGCGCCTCATCGACCGTGCGCTCGCCATTGCACAAAGCGGTTCTCCGGAGCGTGTCTTCGACATCGAGGCACGGCGCACGCTGGCATACTATAACCTCGGCGATACCACACGCTTCCTCGAAGGCTACAACCGCTATAGGGAGGGCGTTGCCGAGGGATTGACCTCCGTGCATGGACGCATGCTCGACATCGACTATCAGATGTATCTGGGCCATTTCGACGAAGCCCTCAGCCTGGCCCGTCAGAACACTGACGACCCCTACGAGACCATGGCGGAGATCTATGCCACCGCCGGTCGCTGGAAGGAGGCCTACGATGCCCTGAAACTGGGTGCCGCCGAGAGCGACTCCATCAACAGCATCATCCTCTCGAGTTCCATGCAGGGCATCCAGAACGAGTTGCGCGTCTATGAGACACAGCGTCATGCTGCACGCATCTGGTTCTACAGCCTGGCCATCATTGCCATCCTGCTGCTGTTGCTCGTCGTGGCACTGGTCTATATCGTGCAGTCGCGCCGTCGTCATCTCCGTGAACTCAAGGTGGCCTACCAGCGCATTGTCGACTCCGACAAGATGAAGACAGCCTTCATCCAGAATGTCAGCCACGAGGTGCGCACGCCGCTGAACATCATCAGTGGCTTTGCGCAGGTCATCGCCAATCAGGAGTATCAGATACCCCCCGATGAGCGCAGCCATATTGCCCATGCTGTCATCCACAACACGCGTGTCATCACTACCATGATTGAAGAAGTGTTGGAGATGTCGGTATCCGATCCTGCCAACGCCTCATTGTTGCCGCTGAAGTGCGACGAGGAACTCTCGCGGCTCGTCGACGAATTCCGCCGCGAGTCACACCGCGACGACAGCCAGCTGGGCTATCGCTGCCTGTTGCCCGCCGACTTTACCATACAGGCTACGCCCAACCTGCTGCGCCGTATCGTCACACCGCTCATCGATAATGCCCTCAAGTTCTGTCCTGACGGCCCTGTCACCATCACGGCGGAAGTCTGTGACAACCGCCTGCAGGTGGCTGTCGAAGACACGGGCTGTGGCATCCCTGCCGAAGACGTCCAGCGCATCTTCGATCGTTTCGTCAAACTTGACGACTTCAAGGAGGGGCTCGGCCTCGGCCTAACCTTCAGTCGCACCCTGGCCCGTCGGGCAGGCGGTGACGTCGTCATCGACACCGAGTATGGTCCCAAGGGCGCCCGCTTCGTGGTCACACTGTAAAGAGAATCAATCAACATTAAATAGCGTTCAGTATGCTGACGTACCACGTCAGCCCCAACAAAACAAAGAAAAATGAAAGAAAACCTCAAGACAGCCACCCTGTGCGTGCAGGCTGGCTGGGAACCCAAGAACGGAGAGCCCCGCGTGCTTCCCATCTACCAGAGCACTACCTTCAAGTATGACAACACCGAGGAGATGGCCGACCTCTTCGACCTCAAGAAGGACGGCTACTTCTATACCCGTCTGGCCAACCCCACCAACGATGCCGTGGCACGCAAGATTGCCGCCCTCGAAGGCGGCGTCGGTGGCGTGCTGACCTCCAGCGGACAGGCTGCCAACTTCTACGCCGTCTTCAACATCTGTGAGGCCGGCGACCATATCGTAGCCTCCAACGAGATTTACGGCGGCACCTACAACCTCTTCGGCGTCACCCTCCCCAAGCTCGGCATACAGTGTACCTTTGTCTCTCCCGAGGCTTCCGAGGAGGAGATTGCCGCAGCCTTCCGGCCCAATACCAAGGCCCTGTTCGGCGAAACCATCAGCAATCCCGGCTGTAAGATTCTCGATATCGAGAAATTTGCCCGCATCGCCCACAGCCACGGCGTGCCCCTCATTGTTGACAATACCTTCCCGACGCCCATCAACTGCCGGCCCATCGAGTGGGGCGCCGACATCGTGACGCACTCCACCACCAAGTACATGGACGGCCATGCCACACAGGTTGGCGGCTGCGTCGTTGACAGCGGCAACTTTGAGTGGAATGAGAAGTTCCCCGGACTGACGACCCCCGACGAGTCGTACCACGGACTGACCTATACCAAGACTTTCGGCAAGATGGCCTATATCACCAAGCTCGTCGCCCAGCTGATGCGTGACCTCGGCAGCATCCCCTCGCCGCATAACGCCTTCCTGCTGAACCTCGGCCTGGAGACCCTCCACTTGCGTATGCCCCGCCACTGCGAGAACGCCCAGCGTGTCGCCGAGTTTCTGGCTGCCGACCCCCGTGTGGCATGGGTCAACTACAGCGGACTCAAGGACAACGACAACTACGAACTGGCGCAGAAGTACCTGCCCAACGGCTCGTGCGGCGTGCTGGCCTTCGGACTGAAGGGTGACCGTGCCACGGCAGTCAAGTTCATGGATGCCCTGCGCCTCATCGCCATAGTCACCCACGTGGCCGATGCCCGCACCTGTGTGCTCCATCCCGCCAGCCATACCCACCGCCAGCTCTCCGACGAGCAGCTGCGCGAAGCCGGCGTCGCCCCCGACCTCATCCGCCTCTCTGTCGGCATCGAGGACATCGACGACATCCTGGCCGACATCCGTCAGGCCTTGGATCAGTTATAACCTCGTGAGATGATACCTACTTATGATTAATTAGTTTAAGTAACAGCGTGGAAGGCCTGGAAGAAAAAAGGCTGACAGCATTGATGCTGCCAGCCTTTATTTCATTCATTTTCTTTCTTCGCCAGAGGCAATCTTCCCTCGTTCCTCAGAACGGTCCGTAGCCCATGCACGAGGTCGTGCCCAGCGCCGTGATGGCTGCCGTCAGGATGCTCACCACAAACTGCAGGATCGTCTTCCAGGTGTTCTTCTTCATGAAGTTTGAAATTTGAAGTTTGAATTTTGAAGTTTATGATTAGTTTGAAGTTTGATTGCTTTGCATTGCATTGCAACGCCACACTCTCAAAGAGAGAACGCCACACTCTCAAAGAGAGAACGCCACACTCTCAAAGAGAGAACACCACACTCTCAAAGAGAGAAGTTTATGGTTACTTCATTTCTTTCATTTCTCTTCATTTCTTTCATTTCGAAGCCTAATCTCCGTCTGCCGGGTTGCGGAAGTCCTCGATGGTGGTGCGGACCTGTACGGTACGCTCCTCGCCAGCCACGGTACGCGACTCGCTGGCCACCACGTAGCGCACGCTGGGAGCGACGCGCTCTTCGAGGAAACGCTTCGACG
>Ga0247611_10003453_pt1 | contig 23426 bp, 17 predicted proteins | sample 177DNAGHGhighgp2_FD_192422 | JGI IMG/M metagenome (GOLD analysis project Ga0247611, IMG submission 192422) | Sheep rumen microbial communities from Palmerston North, Manawatu-Wanganui, New Zealand - 1770 DNA GHGhigh gp2 | ecosystem: Host-associated > Mammals > Digestive system > Stomach > Rumen... | reverse complement strand
ACTTGCAACAGCAGTTAATGAAATTGCCATAAATGCACAAACCCTTACAGAAGTTGTTTCTGTAACAAGAGCTAACTCAACAAAGGCTAATGAAGCAATGCAGGAATCTGTTGAAATATCTAAACAAGGTAAAACAGATATGGAAAAATTATCAGATGCTATGGGTCAAATCGAGAATTCAATCAAAGAGCTTGTTACATCAATTAATAAAGTTGGTGATGCTTCTGAGCGAATTACAGGCATCGTAGCATTAATTGGAGAAATTGCAGAAGAGACAAATCTTCTTTCTCTTAATGCAAGTATTGAAGCTGCTAGAGCTGGTGAAGCTGGAAAGGGCTTCTCAGTAGTAGCAAGTGAAATTGGTAAACTAGCTCAAAATTCAGCAGAAAATGCACAAAACATTGCTAAACTTATTGAAGAAATTAGAGATTCAATAACTAATGTAGTTGACCAGGCTAACGAAAGTGCTACAAGCATTAAGGCTAACACAGACTTAATTGATGTTGCCATGGAAACCTTTGACAAAATTTATGAAAACATCGCTAATTCAAGCGACTTAGTCTCAGAAATGATAGATGGTGTAACTAAGGTTGATGATGTTGCAACTAATGTAGCTGCGATTTCTGAAGAACAGGCAGCTTCCGCTGATGAAATCTTAGAGACATCTAAACAAATGGTAGAACAGGCTGATAACATTACAAGAAATAGTGAAGATGTAGCAGCTAACTCTAATGAACTTGCACAGACTTCTAATACCTTAACTGAATATGTTTCAAAGTTTAAACTTGGAAGTCCATCAGAAGATGATGAGGATTAGGAGGTGTGGTTATGAGTAAATTTAAAAAACAAATTAAAAAATTAATATCAATAACATTGATAGCAACTCTAATACTTGGAGCTTTATCATTAATAGGTTGTTCTTCATCATCTAATACTGGCAGTGGAAAGGATTTTTTCTTTACAATAAGAGATAACAATGATTCATTTAGAGCGACACTACAGTCAAGTATAGAATCTGCTGCAAAAGCAAAAGGAGCAACTGTTACAACTAAATATTGCGGATTAAAAGCTGATCAACAAGTAGCAGATATTAAAGAAGCAGCAGCTTCTGGAAAATATAGTGCAATTATATGTGTACCTGCAGATTCATCAACAGCCCTACAACTTGAACTTGCTGCCGGAGATTTACCTGTAATTTTTATAAACAACAAACCAGATGACTCTGTACTAAAGCCAAATAAATACGTATATGTAGCTTCTGATGAATATCAAGCAGGCACATTTCAGGCAGAATATATGTATGAACTTTTAGGCAAGCCAAAAGAAATAAATGCAATTATACTCATGGGTGAAAGAAATCATTCAGGTACAATAGGACGAACAGAAGCTGTTAAAAACTTCTTTAAAGACAATGGAGTAACTCTAAACATTGTATTTAACGATTATGCCAACTGGTCAGATGAAGAAGCTGATGATTACATGAAATTATTCTTTAAAACAGGTCAGAAAGTAGATGTTATCTTCAGTAATAACGATACAATGGCACTTGGTGCTATAAAAGCACTTAAAGAAGCTGGTTATAACACAAGTCAAATACCAGTAGCTGGTGTAGATGCAACAAAGGAAGGATGCCAGTCAATTGCAAACAATGAGCTTAATTTCACTGTTTATCAAAATGGTGCTAAGCAAGGTGAAAAAGCTATTGAAGTGGCAATAGCACTTGCTGACAAAAAAGATACATCAAAGATTGAAGGAATAAATGAAACTAAGAAATGTTTCTTTGTTGATTTTGAAAAAGTAACAAAATCTAATGTATCAAGTTATCAGTAATAATAAATTAAACTACTAAATATCACCCGCCAAATGTTAGCGTAAACTAAATTTGGCGGGTATTTATATATATTCTAATATTTCCCTTTACAATTTGGCATAAAAAAGCTAAAATAAGTTTGTCATTTTTGACATAAATCGTTGAAGAGAAGAGTAGATTAAGCAGAGGTTCCAGAGAAGGATACATGTCTTAGACTTGGTGGAAGTATCCTAACTTAAACTTAATTGAAGACCAGCTCTGAGAGGCTCTAATCAAGCCCGGTGATTCCGTTATAATCATTAAATGAGAGGCCGAAGTTAGGCTTTGGAATAACTGATTAGAAATTACTTTAATCAATACTTTCCTAGATAACACTTTGGCAAGCAGGGTGGAACCGCGTAAAATTAAATTATACGTCCCGTGCATTAGAAAAACTAATAATTAAGACTATTAAGAAGGAATCCCTAGATTTCTACTAACACATGTAGTTTTATTTAATTTGTTTATTCTAATGTACGGGCTTTTTTTATCGTCCCGGCTTTTTAAAGCGAAAGCTTTAGACTAGATTTTAATTATTTTAAGGAGGCCATTTATGGTTAAAGAAGAGTATTTAGAGGTTTACCGCCATTCACTTGCTCACATTCTTGCTAAAGCAGTAATGGAAATTTTCGGTAAGGAAAATGTACAGATTGCAATCGGACCTCAGATTGCAGACGGTTTTTATTATGACTTTATCTTACCTAGAACAGTAACTAAGGAAGATTACAAGACTATCGAAAATAAGATGACAGAAATCTTAAAAAGAAAAGAAGATTTCACAGTTAAGGAAGTATCTAAGGAAGAAGCTTTAAAGCTTTTTGCTGATCAGAAATTTAAGGTTGAATTAATAGGCGACTTACCAGAAGGTGAGAAGATTACAGTATATAACACAGGTGATGATTTCTATGATCTATGTCGTGGACCACATGTACCTAATTCACAGGAATTATTATCGGCTTCATTTGAAATTAAGTCTGTTTCAGGTGCTTACTGGAGAGGTGACGAACACAGAGATATGCTTCAGAGAATCTATGTTTATGCATTCCCTGATAAGCAGCAGCTTAAGGAACATAAGAAGTTAATTCAGGAAGCTCTAGAAAGAGATCATAAGAAGATTGGTCCAGCTCTTGATTTATTTATGTTTGATGAAACAGCTCCTGGTATGCCTTACTGGTTACCAAGAGGTTGGAAGATGTTTAATGCCTTACTTGACTACTGGAGAGGCATCCATGATAAGAAGGGTTACGAAGAAATCGCAGCTCCTGTTGTAAACTCAACAGTACTTTGGAAGACATCAGGTCACTGGGCTCACTATAAGAACAACATGTTCCTTATGTATAACGAAGATGCTGATGACGATACAGATCCAGATGATATCTTTAAGTTTGCTCTTAAGCCAATGAACTGTCCTAACGCTATGATGGTTTATAAAAGAAAACAGCATTCTTATAAGGATCTTCCAATTCGTTACAACGAAACAGACCTTGTACACCGTAAGGAAAAGTCTGGTCAGTTAAATGGTTTATTTAGAGTTCAGTTATTCCGTCAGGATGACTGCCACTTATTTGTAACAGAAGATCAGATTGGTTCTGAAATTAAGAACATCATGTCTATTGCTAATGATATCTACAACACATTTGGTTTAACATACAGAGTTGAATTATCAACAAGACCAGATGATTTCATGGGTGATATCAATGTATGGAACAAGGCTAAAGAAAGCTTAAAGAATGTATTAAATGAAATGTTTGGCGAAGGCGGATATGAAATCAACGAAGGTGATGGCGCATTCTACGGTCCTAAGATTGACTTAAAGATGAAGGATTGCCTTGGTAGAGAATGGCAGACTGGTACTATCCAGCTTGACTTCCAGCTTCCAAAGAACTTCGAACTTAAGTATGTTGCAGCTGATGGTTCAATGAAGCAGCCTGTAGTATTACATAGAGCTATCTTTGGTTCATTCGAAAGATTCTTTGGTATTATTACAGAAAACTTCAAGGGTGCTTTCCCATTCTGGTTATCTCCATACCAGGTAGGTATAGTTCCAATCTTACCTGAACATAACGAATATGCTAAGGAAGTTGCTGACTTACTTGATAAGGCTGGTGTTAGAGTTGAAGCTAATTACTCAGACAACAACATGAATTCTAAGATTAAGACATTTAAGAACTTCAAGGATCCATATATCATCGTTATTGGTGATAAGGAAGTTGCTGAAAGAACAGTTTCAATCAACATTAGAGGAACTAACAAGAAGCTTAACAACGTTCCACTCGATAAGTTCATTGAAATGTGTAAGAAGATGAACGAGACACATTGTCTTGATGTAATTGACACACTTGAATAGGTTTTAGGATACTAAAATAAATATAATACTTATAAAGCTATCATATACAAAAAAACTAGGAAACCGGAATTGTAACTTTAGTTTCTTAGCTATTTGTAGAATGATAGCTTTTTTCTTTATAATTACGAAAAATCATGCTATAATACCAATAGAAATTCGTTAATAACAAGGAATTAAAAATGAAAAAACACAGTTTACGAGAGCAAATTAAAAGCGTTACTGATTTGAACGACAGAATTTATCTTTTTGTTGTCTTAATTAGTATTATATTAACATTACTAACTACAATAGTAACTCTAGCTGAAAACTCAAGTCCTCATGCTGGACTTTCTGTTTTTTTTGCTTTTTTTATAGTTACTACAATTGGTTACATAAGCATTAAATATAACAAGATGAAGATAGGAAAGCTATTTTTTTCATACATTTTTGGATGTATTCTTCTACCTTGTGTTTACCTTTATTGTGAGGGAATTAACTCTGGTGCTCCTCTTTACCTACTTACTAGTTATTTTATTATTGGACTTCTTCTTACAGGTAAGAGCGCTATTATATGTTATGTTGTAACATTAACACTTCATATGATTCTAATATGGATACCTTACTTTTATCCTAACAGCTTTAATATTGAACCATTATCATTAGAAGCGCGTTATTTTGACAATGTTATAGCAATTGTATTGGTGGGTTTTGCTCTTTTTACATTATCAATTGTTTCCCTTGACTCTTATAGAAAAGAACATGATAGTAATAAAGAATTACTCACAAAATTAAAAAACATGTCTGAACATGATGAATTATCAGGTCTTTATAATAGACGCTATTTATACAAGCGTTTAGAAGAACTTTACTCAAATAATAACGACGAAATTAATAGCTATTATATAGCCATGTATGATCTTGATAATTTTAAAAATATTAATGATACTTATGGACATTTATTTGGTGATAAGATTATTGTATATTTTTCTGATATTTTAAAAAGAAATATTAATGAAGAGGCAGGAGAGCTTGCAAGCAGATTTGGTGGTGAGGAATTTATCTGCATTTATAAGGCTTCAACCCTTGATAAAGCCTATGCCAAAGCTGAAAGCATAAGATTAAATCTTCAGCTAAGTGAATGGAGTGAAGATAAGGATTTAACTACAACTGTAAGTACTGGCTTGGTTCCATGTAAAAAATTTAGCAATACAACACAGTGTTTAAAGGAAGTTGATGACCTTTTATATAAGGCAAAGGAATCAGGTAAAAATCAGGTTTATTACAATAAATAAGTTTATAAATCAAACAAGACTAAAATTTATATTATATTAATGGATAAAAGTGAGAATTTATGCTAGCATAGATTCTCACTGATATTTTTTAAATTATAGTTATGAGGTAACAAAATGAAAACTGATTATTTAAAGGCCCTGCGTGATGGTGAGCCCCTTAATTTTAGAGACAGGATTTTTCTTATCTTAAAATTATCTGGTCCAGCTATGTTAGCTCAGATTTCATCGATCATTATGCAATATATCGATGCATCTATGGTTGGTAGATTAGGTGCTAATGACTCTGCATCCATTGGACTTGTTTCGTCTAGTACATGGGTTGTAGGGGGAATTATGATTTCCTTAGTTGAAGGTTTTAGCGTTCAAATAGCCCATTCAATTGGAGCAAAAGATAATAAAAGAGCAAGAAACCTAGTAAAGACTGGCTTAATAGTTAATATGCTTATTGCTTTTTTAATTACAATTTTCCTTGTGTCTGTTTCCCGCGCATTACCTATTTGGCTTGGTGGTGCAGAAGAAATTAGAAGAAACGCAACAAATTACTTGCTTATATATAGCCTATTTACACCTGTATTTATGCTAAATTTCCTAACTTGTTCAATGATACAAGCAAGTGGAAATATGAAGGTTCCAAGTATATGCGATACAATTATGTTTATACTTGATATGATTTTTAATTTCTTCTTCATATTCCCAACTGCTACATATAAGATTTTTGGCTTTAATCTAACTATCTTTGGTGCTGGCCTAGGAGTTAGTGGTGCTGCCCTTGGAACTGGTATGTCTTATGTAGTTGTAACAATTTTTCTTATTATCTATCTATTGTTTAAATCAGACATTCTCCATTTACGAAAAAATGAGAGAATTCACATTAACATAGATGATTTAAAGAAAGCCTTTAAGATATCTCTACCTCTTGCTTTTGAAAGAGGTATAACAAGTGGTGCCAGTGTTGCCGTTACAAGAATTATTGCACCTCTTGGCTCAGTATCAGTTGCTGCTAATTCCTTTGCTGTTACAGCAGAAGCTCTTTGTTACATGCCAGGATATGGAGTACAATCTGCAGCAACTACTATTATTGGACAATCCATTGGTGCCAAAAGAACTGATCAAACTAAAAAACTTGGTCTTATTTCCATTGGAACAGGTATGATTATTATGGCATTTACAGGAATTCTTATGTTTTTCTTTGCACCATACATGATTGGAATACTAACTCCAGACCCAGAAATTAGAGTCCTTGGTACAACAATCCTTCGAATTGAAAGTTTTGCAGAACCATTCTTTGGCGCAAGTATAGTAGGCTCTGGTGTGTTTAGAGGTGCTGGAGATACCCTTGCCCCAAGCCTTATGTGCTTATTTAGCTTATGGTGTGTAAGAGTTCCATTATCAATTATTCTTGTAAAATCCTACGGATTAAAGGGTGTTTGGATTGCCATGGCAACTGAATTAACAGTTAGAGGTATTATTTTCCTAATTAGATTCTTTAGAGGCAAATGGGAGAATAAATTACTAACTAAATAACAACTTTTATACTAATATAAAGAAAAAGCGTAGTTTACAAACAATATGTAAACTACGCCATTTTTATTATTTATTTTTATTGTTTAATTCTATCATTACCCCAGAAGAATACAGCAACTGTACCTGGACCTGTATGAACACTAATTGTACCACCGATTAGATTAATTGGAATTTCCTTAACAGCTGGGAAAGCTTCAAGTAGGGCATCCCTTGTTTCAATAGCAGATTTCATATCGCTTGTACTAATCCATATCTTATCAGAATAGTTCTCACCATTAGGATTAGCCTCGATAATCTTACTTATAACCCTTTTTATTACCTTTTTCTTAGTTCTAATCTTTTCTCTTACCTGTAGAGAGCCATCGTAAGCTACTTCCATAAAAGGACAGATATTTAATAGGTTTCCAATTGTTCCAGAAGTTTTTGAAATTCTTCCACCCTTAATAAAGAATGTAAGATCATTAGAATAAAACCAACTTTGTAACTTTAATCTATTCTCAAGGGCAAAATCCTTAATCTCATCAATTGTCTTACCCTCATCTCTTAAATCAGCAAGCTTGTCCATAAATAAACCATAGCCTGATGAAGCACCCAAAGAATCAATTATATAAATCTTTCTGTCTGGATATTTATCCGATAATTCATCAGCTGCTATATTAGCTGAATTAATTGTTCCTGAAATTCCTGAAGATAAAGTTACATGTAAGATGTCCTTACCTTCCTTTAAAAACTTCTCAAAATACTCTGTATATTCTGTAACATTAACCTGAGAGCTATGTGCCTCTGCACCATTTAACATTTTTTTGAAAAGTTCTTCCTGTGTTATTGTAACACCAATATTATCATCTAACTCTACACCATCAACACTTAGGTGAAAGAAAACTCTCTCTATATTTCTTTTTGTAAACCATTCGCTATTAACATCAACTGTTGAACAGCAACTTAAAACGAAATCTGACATTTCCCTAAAAACCTCCATCATTTTTTATTTAACTTATTCTATCATCTTTATATAACAGAGGCAAATATTTATAATAGTTTTTATAGAATATGTTTATTAATAAAATTCTTCTCATTAATACAAAAATAAAGTAAAATATATACATTGTTATAAAATAGGAGCTAGATTATGAGACATAAAAGATTTTTAAAACGACTTATTTTTATACCAATCACAATAATAGGAATAATAGCCATTGTAATAATTGGACATTTTATTCTAAATAAAAATAAGATTAAAGTTATTAATGCCAGTTCAATGACTGAACTAACATTGAACAAAAAAGACTTTAAATCCGGTGTCTTAAATGAAAATCTAAAAGAAATAAAAGACACCAATTATATTTATATTAAAAAGCTTTATGAAATTGGAGAACAAAGCTTTAGATTAAGTTCCGATAATAGTATTCGTCTACAAATCAAAGAATACACTAAAGACAAGGACTATATTGGGACTATTGATATGGGGGATCACGATTTATATACAAAATCTGACGAATGTTACTATATAACTTTTACAGCTTATAAAGACATGAATGGTCAGGTTGAATCTACTAATTATAAGGAATTAATCTCAAATATTAATTCTCTAATAACTCTAACAAGTATAGATACAGATTCTCTAGATAATTTACCAGCTACTAATTCAACTTATATTAACAAAGGAAGCCTTTCAAATAAAGCCAACTACAAAACAGGAAGATATCTGTCATGGGGTGGTTCATATAGCAATGAAAAGGGAAGCTATTGCACAAGGGATTTCTATATGGTAGACCCACAAACAACTTATTTTTTAAATATTAACGATTCAAGAGTTAGCCTGACAGTTAATGAATATGATAAGGATGGAAAATGGCTTTATTACAAAGATTCTCTAACTAATGGCAAAGAATACAAGCCAACAGATAATAAAGTAGCCTACATTGGAATTACAATACGAAGTATTGAATGGAGCATTGATCCAATGGATTTACTAAAGGCCAACCTAATTATTGATTTTGGAAGAGATTTCTACATTGATAACTTAGAAAAAGAAGATATTGAAAATGTGGATTTTTCCAATATAGATAATTACAGCTCTGGACTTTTTTATAAGGGAAATATAGGAGTGGATAAAAACTGCCTTAGGTTAAATTATTATTTAAATGCTAAACAAACAAAGTACATGGTTGAATGTACGGATCATTATTTAAAAATGTATATTCAGGAATTTGATAATAACAATAGCCTTATAAATTCTTGTTCAAAAGAAAATGGTGAAAGTTTTTCTCCAAAGGAAAATACCTCCTATATAGCTATTTATCTAAAGTGTGAGAATGATGTGAATTTTTCTTACTATAAAAATGACTTTAATATAAAAAAAGCTATTAACTTATCAGAATTTATTCCTTATAATTACAATAAGGAGATGGCGGATTTAAGTGCTAAGGATATAGTAAATAATATTAATGTGGGATGGAACTTAGGGAATTCCCTTGATTCACACTACGGGGACCCATTTACTGGGCCTCACCTAAATCAAGAAACCGCATGGGGCAATATTACCGTATCTAAGGACTTAATCGATTACGTGAAACAACAAGGCTTTAATACAATAAGAATCCCTGTTACATGGGTTAATAACACTTATAGGGATGATAATGGGCATTTAAAAGTTTATACAGAATGGCTTGAGCGTGTGTCAGAAGTTGTGTGTTATGCTTATGCTAATAATATGTATGTAATAATTAATACACATCACGAACAGCCAATTATTTATGCCGGAACAACGGATGATAAATTTAATCAGGTTTGTAGCGATGCAAGGGATTTGTGGAAGGAAATAGCCACATACTTTAAGGATTATGATGAAAAGTTGATTTTTGAGAGTTACAACGAAGTAGACAATATTGAGAGAAGCTGGAATTTTAGTGAAAAAGCAGCAAGTCAAGTAAATACTCTTAATCAGATTTTTGTTGATACTGTAAGAGAAACTGGAGCTAATAATGCTAAGAGAGTACTTATGATACCAACTTTACTTGATGGGTCTGAAAAAAGCTATTTAGATGCATTTGTTATGCCAAAGGATAGCGTTTCAGGAAAAATTATCCTAACGGTGCATAATTACTCAACATTAGTTACAACAGACATTAATGCAACATTTGCGACTCTTAAAGATTATGCAGATAAATTAAATGTTCCTATTGTAATTGGTGAATTTGGAAGTTCTAAAAAAACATTCCTTCCCCTAGAGCTAAGGAATGTTCACGCAAGTAACTACGTTAAATGTGCTGCCAATTACGGTATTAAATGTATATACTGGGACAATGGCGCAGTTAATGACTATGCAATTGTTAACAGGAAGGATTTTTCCCTTTCTGAAACAGATATTATAACTGCCTTAATTAATCCAAGTTCATATAACTTTAAGGATAGTCAAAATCTTAATAACTTTGACAACTTCCTTTATATGACTCTAAATCAGGGCAATGGAGAATTAAAGGAAGATAAATATTGGGGAAGTATTACTACTGGTTCTATGGAAAAAGGTATAGAAATACCTGATGGTGTAAATTACATATCCTTAAATCTATACGCTGTTGATGAATTTGAGAATCTTAAAATTCACTATGTACATTTTTATGATTCTGATATGAATCTTATTGAGAACAACAACGACGGATATGGATATAAAAATAAGACCTTTAAGGTTCCAGATAATGCTAAATATCTGCGAATAGGAATTAATAATAGTAGCAAGGCAACAAAGCAGAATGAGTACGCAAATGGACTTGACTCTGGGAAAATATCATTATCATTAGGTTTTATAAACACCAATGATAAAAAAACTATAAACAAATATAAATAAAAACTTAAATTTAGTCTTGTTTTAACATAACTATAATGCTAAAATTAGTCTGTTTTTTGTTGCAATTGCTTTGCAATTGCAATGTAGCCTTGCGCTGCCGAAGGCACTATAATCGCAAGGTTCAATTTTTTGTTGCAATGCGTAGTAATTGCAAAAATTTAACTGAGGATGGGAACGACAATGGGACGTAAAAATTCAGGTGCTAACACCAATGTCATTTATATATTAAGTGACATATTTTTCGGTTTGCTATCTTATATAATTGCTGCAACGATTAATTATATTTTTCTTAAAGAAAATGCGCTTTTTACTGAAGTTTGGGCCATAAGCGCAAGTATAATAGCAATTTATGTTATAAGTAGTAAAGAATCTAGACTTTATAATATGACAACATTTTTTTACGCAGACAGATTCTTTTTACTAATTAGCAAATCCTATGTAATAAGTTTAGTGATATCCATTTTATTACCGTACTTAACAAGGGATAGACGAATATTTGAGAATTCATTTTTCTTATTATTTTTTGCAACAATTTATTATGTAATGCTTTTTATAAGCACAATGTTAAATAGAGCCTTATCTAAAAAGACAAGCTTTATGGCTCAAAGAGCTATAATGATTGGAGAAGCTAATGAATACAACAAATTCATTGCTTTCCTAAATAAGGGTGGATTAAATACCAAGATTCTTGGATTTGTATCATTTGATCCTAGTGTATGCGCTCATGATAATTATCTAGGTAACGTTAATGACTTGGTTGATATTATTCAAAAAAACACTGTTGATCAAGTATTTATTATGAGTAAACACGAAGAAAATATTGATACAATTCAGGATATTATGGATATATGTAGAGTAATGGGTGTAACTACAAGACTTATTCTTAATATGTACAATTCTAGTGCAGTTGGTCGCTACGTAAGTAGTATTGGTACATATCCTGTTATGACATATCATGCTGTAACACTTAATATGTCCACAAGAATTCTAAAAAGAATAATAGATATATTGGGAAGCTTAATTCTTCTAATTGTATCATCACCAATTATTCTTATTACAGCTATTGCTATAAAGTTAGATTCTAAGGGACCTGTTTTCTTTAAGCAAAAAAGAGTTGGAAAAAATGGACGTATTTTTTACATGTACAAATTAAGAAGTATGTGTAATGACGCAGAAGCTAAGAAAAAGGAGCTTCTAAAGAATAACCAAATGGCTAATGACCTTATGTTTAAAATGAGCGATGATCCTCGAATTACTAAGGTTGGTAAATTTATTAGAAAAACAAGTATTGATGAATTACCACAGCTATTTAATGTCTTAAAGGGAGACATGAGTTTAGTAGGAACTAGACCACCAACAATAGATGAAGTAAAGCAATATGACAAGCGTCATTGGAAGCGTCTTGTTATTTGGCCAGGAATTACTGGTAACTGGCAGGTTAACGGACGTAGTAAAATAACTGACTTTGAAAAGGTCGTAGATTTAGATGTGGATTATATAGATAACTGGACTATCTGGTTAGATTTTAAAATTCTACTAAAGACAGTTAAGACAGTTTTATTTAAAAATGATGCTTATTAGGAGGGAATATGAAAATTTTATTTGTTGCCTCTTCTGGAGGTCATTTAGAAGAGATTTCCTGTCTATATCCTATTGCTTGCAAATACGATAGTGCCCTTGTTACAGAAAACGGCGGACAAGAAAAAACACTTTGGGGGGATAAAACATATTTTGTCCCACAAATAAATAGAAAACAAGCTAATTTTCCTATAGCCTTTTTTAAACTATTTATTAAGGCTAGGAAAATTATTAATAAAGAAAAACCAGATGTTATTATATCAACTGGAGCACTAATGACATATCCATTTTGTGTTATTGGTAAGAAGAAAAAAGCAAAGATTATTTATATTGAATCCTTTGCACGAATAGACTCAGCTTCCCTAACGGGTAAGTTAATGAAGAATAAAGCGGATTTATTCTGTGTACAATGGAAGGAAGGACTTGAGTTTTTCCCAAATGCAGAATATATCGGTGGGATTTTTTAGGAGGCTATTATGATATTTATTTCACTAGGAACACAAAAATTCCAATTTAACAGACTATTGCAGCTTATGGACGACTTGAAATTAAATGGTCTAATTAAAGAAGAAATTTTTGCTCAGATAGGAAATAGCGATTATATACCTAAATCCTTTGAATATGCTACATTCCTATCTGCTAAAGAGTTTGATGAAAAATTAACATCCTGTTCATGTCTTGTAACTCATAGCGGCGTAGGTACAATTTTAAAAGCTATTAATAATAATAAGCCAATAATTGTTATGCCCAGACTTGCAAAATACAAGGAACATGTTGATGATCATCAAGTTGAGATTGCGAAGGCATTCGCTAAGAAAAATTTTGTTTTAATGTATACTCCTGAAACAGATATGGTTGATTTAATATCTGAAGCTAAGACGCATACATTTGATAAATATATTTCAAGCAAAAAACAGGTAATTGAAAGAATCGAGAATTACCTAGAATCTTTAGAAAATAATTTATAAGAAAGGGAAAATTTATGTTAAAGATTATTATTGCTAATTTTCACTTAGAAAAGATCCTATGGATTATCAAGAAAAACATAGGCTACATGGTTTTTGTAGGTCTTGTTGCTGCACTTTTATTTGGAGGATATGCCTATGCTACACGTTCATCAGTATATCAGGCAAAACTATCTTTCTATGCTTATTCTGATCCTAACTACGTATCAGATACATCAGTAAATATCACTTATAGTGAAGTAAACCAGGCAAAAAACCTTATTTCAAGTTACACTCAGATTTTAAAGAGTGATACTTTTCTTGAGGCTTTAAAAGAAGAGACTGGCCTTAATTACTCTACTTCATACTTAAAGAGTATTATTTCAACAAGTGCTGTAAGTGATACTGCAGTATTTTATGTTTATGTACTTGATAGTAACCCAGTAAATGCTCAAAAAATTGCCAACGCAATTGGAGAATTAGCTCCTGACATGATTGTAAGTCTTGTTAAAGCCGGTGGAGTTCAGGTTCTTGATTCTGCCAAGCTTCCAACTACACCTTATAAGCAGACTAATGTAGGCTTTACAGCTATTCTTGGTTTCCTATTTGGTTGTGTTGCTGCATTTGTTGTATTTATTATTAAGGGATTACTTAATACAACAATCCGTAGAAAATATGAAATTGAAGATATGTTCTCAATTCCAATTCTTGGTGATGTACCAGAAATAGAAGAAGATAAAACTAATGGTGCTATTAATACAGATGGCAAAAATCCTAAGTTCTTATCAGAGGACAGTTCTTTTGCAATGAATGAAGCATACAACGCAATTAGAACTAAGCTTTTATATACAGGTATGGATCAGAAGTGCCCAATTTATGGTATTACTAGTGCTGATTCAGGAGAAGGTAAATCTCTTAACTCAATTAACCTTTCAATTAGCTATTCACACCTTGGTAAAAAGGTATTACTTATTGATGGTGATTTAAGAAAAAGCGGTGTTCAAAGAGCTCTTAAAAAGAATGTACGTCACGGCTTAAGCCAGTATCTTGGTGGTATTAACAAAGACTTTGAATTATATAACTATAATGAGAACTTAGATATTTTATTTGCTGGAGAAATACCTCCAAATCCAATGGAACTTCTCTCAAGCGATAAATGTCTTCATATGCTTGAACAATTACAAGAAGAATATGATGTAATCTTTATTGATTTCCCACCAGTTGGAGAAGTTGCTGATGCACTTGCACTTGCTAATACTGTTACATCTTACATTCTTGTTGTAAGAGAGAACTTAACTAAGTTTGATAAGGAAGAATCTATTATTAGATCATTAGAGCCACTTGGCGCTGATATCTGCGGCTTTATCTATAATGGCATTGCTACAGATTCAAGAGAATATAAATACAATACTAAAAAATATGGTGAAGAATACGGATATGGATTCCGTTATAACACTAATAAAGAAGATAAATAAGAGGTTAAAAAATGAAGGTTAGCGTAATTGTACCAGTTTACAATACATCTAAATACTTAAGGCGTTGCGCCGATCATTTAGTTAACCAGACACTAGATGAAATTGAAATAATATTCATTAACGACGGTTCAACAGATAACTCCCTTAGTATTCTTAATGAATACAAGGAAAAATATCCATCAAAGGTTTTTGTATATTCAAAAGAAAATGGTGGACAAGCAACTGCAAGAAATCTTGGAATTAAGGTTGCCACAGGAGATTATATTGGTTTTGCTGATTCAGATGATTTTGTTGAAACTAATATGTTTAAGACAATGTATGATGAAGCAAAAGCTAAAGATGCGGACTATGTTGAATGTTATTTTCATTTCATAGAAGAATTTCCAAATGGTGAAACAAAAGAGTTGCCAAGAAGAGGCGATGTAAGAGAATACAGATCTAATAAAGATATGTTTATTAATCCACAGGTCTCTCCTTGGAATAAGCTCTATAAGGCATCAATCCTAAAGGATAACAATATTATATTCCCAGAAGGATTGATTTATGAGGATACATCATTTTTTATAAAGACTCTTCCATTCATCAAGAAGAGTGCCTTTATTTCTGATCCTTTTGTACATTATTTTTTAAGATCAGGATCAACTATGAATTCAAGAAGCGAAGCCTCACAAAAAAAGACAGGAGATATAATTCCTGTCTTAGGGGATATTCTTGAATTTTACAAAAGTAACAATTTCTATGATGAGTATAAGTATGAATTAGAATACTTTATCTCTAAGATTTTGCTGTGTAGTAATATTAGCAGAATCGGAAGGGTTACAATTAGACCTCTGTGGAGGGAATTAATTAAAAATACCTTTAGTACCCTTAAGGAATGGTTTCCTAATTACAGTAACAATCCATACTATAAGGGTAAATTAAAACTATACATTAAGCTTATTAAACCCTGGAATGCTAGAATTATTAGCTTACCTCTAGGAAGGCTTATGAGAGGATAAACAATGAAAATTTCAGTAGCAATGGCTTCTTATAACGGAGCCGATTTTATACTTGAACAATTAGACTCAATTATAAATCAAACTAGAAAAGTTGATGAAATCATTATTTGCGATGATGGTTCTAGTGATAATACCTTTGATGTAGTAACAGATTACATTAAAAATAATCAGTTAGAAAATCTAATCACCCTAGTTAAAAATGAGAAGAACCTAGGATATGCATCTAATTTTTTTAAGGCAATTAGCATGACTACAGGAGATTACATCTTCTTTAGTGATCAGGATGATATCTGGGTTAAGGATAAGGTTTCTAACATGATAGAGGTTATGGAAGGCAATGAAAAAATTGACCTTCTATGCTCTGAATTTGAGACTTTTATCTCATCTGATGATGCACCAAGACCATCTCATGAGGCTACCAAAAGCTTTACTAATAACAAGGAAACAGTGAAGCTTTCCTTTAATCCAAGCAATATATTTATTGGATGTGAAGGTTGCTGTATGTTAATTAGAAAGTCATTTTTTGATAAAGTAAAGGAATACTGGTATCCAGGTTTTGCACATGATGAGTTTTTCTGGAAAATGGCTCTTTGCCGTGACGGATTATATTTTTATCATGGTGTTACTCTAAGAAGACGACTACATTCTAATAATGTTACAATGCATAAAATGCGCGACCTAAATAAGCGTATTAAATTCTTAGAGGACCTTAAAAAAAGTCACGAGCAAACTCTTAAGTTTGTAAAGGATACAGACAATGACATTAACAAAGTTATTTTACTTAAGAGAAATATTAAAGCAACAGCTCTTAGAATTGAAATTTTAAGAGATAAGAAACTATTAAACACAATTCCTCTTATTTTTAAATACAGGGATTGTTATCACAGTAGGAAATCCATACCTGTTGAATTAATGATGGGTATTAAAGGATAGCCAAATTAGGGAGTAATATGGAAACTAATAAGAACTTTAACGCGCCTATTATTGGTAACGAACAAAAAAGTAAATATGTTAAAGATCAACGTGATGTTAAAATCTTTAGTTTTATATCATGGATGTTTTTATTCTCGTTATATGTACTTCCTCAGTATTTTGGTGTACATATTGGAATCGATTTTACAATGCAGCGTATCTTCTTACTTATTATTCTTTTTGTAATCTTTACATCAAGAAATCATGTAAGAGAATACTTTGCCATGATTCCTACTATAAGGGGCTCGATTTTTATAGGATTATACCTTTTTGTAACTGCCTATACACTTGTTCTTCGTGCTGATATAAGTGCTTTTATTAACCCATTCATTGAATTCTTGATTTTTTATACATTAATTTATTTAATCAGAGAATTCTATGGAGTAGAATATTGTTTTAAATGGATTGTTCGCTTTATCTACATCCTATTAATTATGGGTGTTATTGAATATATAAACGGAGAATCCTTATTTGCCAAATTAGAAACTCTAAAGGGTCTATATACTGGCGTATTCATTCGTTCCGGCAGTTATAGAATTATGGGACCTGCCATTCATTCACTTGGTTACGGTCTTATGCTTGTAACAATGACTCCTTTTGTATTATTTGATTATAAGAACAATGAAATCAATATTTTTGGAAGAAAATTTCTATTTTTCCTTTTAATAGTAAATGTCTTCCTATGTGGTTCAAGATCAACACTATCAATATTTTTTGTAGAGGTTATTGTACTTTTCTTCTTCCAATCATCTGAAAGAAAGAAAAAGAACATCTCTATACTAATACCAACTCTTATTGTCTTTACTTTACTTGTTATTATTACTAAAAATCATGGTTTTGGTAGATATGTGTTATTACAGATTACAAGTATTATTGATGAGGCTTTTGGAACTAATTATTCCATTCAGTATGGCGCAGATCCAGCTCTTTTGCAGTCATCAAACTACAGAGCTCAGCTCTCATCTATTTTTAAACTTAGTTGGTTAAACCCATTAGTTGGTATAGGTCGTAAGCGTTCCTTTGCCGCAGAAATCAATGGGTCTTATGTTTACTCAGTAGATAATTATTATATCTGCGAATATATTAGATATGCTTATCCAGGTCTTTTTAGTTACTTATTAATTATCTTCTCATTCTTAAAGGATATGATTGTAAAGATAGTTAAAACAAAAGATCCTTATTGCGTAGCATTATTTGTTGGTAGTGCCTGTGCATTTATTAACCTTTACTGGATTGATTCATTAATGAATCTAAAGTATATCTATATACTTCTTGCTTTATTTGTATGTAGGGATTACTATAAGCATCCTTTAAATGAAGCAACACATAAAGAAGATGATAGCAAAAAATCAAAATATATTAAAAAATCTGTTTTAAGATAGCTGGGAGGAAAAAATGAGTAATTTAGATACAATTCCTAAGAAAATACATTATTGTTGGTTTGGTGGTAAGCCACTACCTAAGGACTTACAAGACTGCCTTGATACATGGAGTAAACTAGAGGGCTATGAAATCAAGCGTTGGGATGAATCAAATTGTTCCTTTGATGAGAACGAATTTGTTAGAAAAACATATGCTGAGAAAAAGCTTGGCTTTATTGGTGATTACTATAGACTAAAGGCAGTTTATGAAGAGGGCGGTATATACCTTGATACTGACGTTAAGGTATATAAAAGCTTTGATAAATTACTAAAGTATCCTTGCTTTATTAACTTCATCTTTGATGATTCAGTTGGTACAGCTATTATTGGTTCTAAGCCAGGTAATAAGTATATCAAAGACTTACTTGATATGTATGATAATACAGTATTTGGTAAGACTCCTAATGGTAAGCAACTAGACTATGTTGACGGAAAATACATAGCATATGGTTACCCAACAAGTAATTACTACCACACATACCACATTTTAAAAACATATCCAGAATTCAAGCTTAATAACAAATTCCAGGATATGAAGGATTTTGTAATTTTCCCTAAGGAACTCTTTGAAATTGGTACACTTACAGGAAAGCACTATGCAATCCACTTAAATGCTGGTGAATGGAGAACTAAGGATGATAACAAAGGTAAGGGACTTAAGGCATCAATTAAGAACACTCTTAAGAAGCATCCTAAGATTTATGATAAAATACAGATTATGGTTAGAACAAAACGTTATAAAGAATTAAAGAAAAAAATCCCATTCTACCCATACTATCTTGCACAAAAGAACAACACTAAATTACCTACTTTATAATTAAATTGGGAGGTCGCCTATGAATACGAGCTTTAATGCTCAATTTACAACTCTTTTTCAAAGGATATTTAAAGAACAAACAAGCAACGTTTCATTTGGCAGGTTAATAATCGCTGTCCTTATATTAGCTGTTATTATTCACGCTATCTGCATATACTTAAAAGTAAAGCATATAAAGCCTATTAATCCATTAACGGAGATTATAACTATATGCATTTGCGCTTATATCTGTGTGTTACTTAGCATTACATTTTTTAACCGAGAGCCAGGCAGTAGAGGCGATATTAACCTTAGTTTAGAACTAACCTCTATACTTCTAAAGACTATTAAACAAAGCATTACTAGTGGTCAAATTTTAAAATTTACAGACCTGCTTTTCTTTAATCTTAGTATGCAAGGTCAGTTAGGATTTTTTATTTACTACATCCTAAATATACTTTTATTTATCCCTTGGGGATTTATATTAAGTTTTGCATACTATAAAGAAAATATGCTAAAACGCTTTTACATGCCAACTATTTATTCTATAATCACTAGTGGTTGTATTGAAATAGGGCAGCTAATTACAAAGCGCGGCTACTTTGAAGTTGAAGATTTAATTACTAACATAGCAGGGGGCATAATTGGAGCAATTCTTGCAATTCTTATTATGTTAATAATTAGACTTGTCAAAAAAATATATAAATTAAATGGAGGAGAAAATGACAGTAAAATTTAAAGCTAAGCTAAAATTAAAAGATAAGATTGTCATAGGAATTGGCGTACTCATATGTATATTACTTGTCATTATCATCGTTAGTGATAGAGCTAATCAGAGTAAAGAGCAGACTAAATTAAATGAGATGAATGAAGCTACAGATGAAGCTCTAAATAAAAACGCCAGCCTAGATGATATCTACATAAACGAAGTTAATCAGACAGGTTATGTAGAACTTTATAATTCAAGCAATGACAGTAAGAACTTATCTGGATTATCAATTTATTTAAATGATAACAAAATATATACTTTTTCAGATGGAGCTAAGATTTCAGGAAAGAGCTTATATACTGTAGACACAGATGTATCCCTTGGTGCGGATGCTCATTCAATTATCTCCATTGGTGATGATACTATGTCATCATATGATGGTTTTATTGGACGCTACATCTTAATTCCTCAGCTAAATGCTGGAGAAAGCTTTGGTTATACAGATACTTCCTTCACTGAAACAGCTCTTATGAGCCAATCAAAAAACGCAAATAATGTAAAGGCATCAACTAACGATTTTTCAAAAGACATTGCCTTCTCAACATATGGCGGTTTTTATGATTCTGAATTTACACTTAATTTAACAACAGCAGATAATAAGACAATTTATTACACAACAGATGGTAGTATCCCAACTAGCAATTCTACTAAATATGAAACAGGAATTCGAATAACTAATCTTAGCGGTTCAGATATTCCTCTTTCACTTGAAGTAGCAAAGCAAAATAATGATAACTATACTCCAACTAGCTCAAGCCGTGGTATGGTTATTCGTGCAATCGCTGTTGATGAAAATGGCAACACATCAGATGTATATACACAGACTTACTACATAGGTCAAAAACAAAGCAGTGATGTAAAAAATATACCATCAATTTCTATTACAATTGACCCTAATGATTTTTCTAACTACTTTAATGGTATTTATGTTAAGGGTACAACTTATGAACAGGCAGTAGCAAGAGGTCAGTCTACATCTGAAGCTGCCAACTACTTTAATGGTGATAGTAAAAACGTTACAGTAGAATTTTTTGAAAAAAGTAAAGATAAGACCTACGAAGGTGATCTTAATCTTAGTATTGTTAATGACTATTCAATTTCAAGCTCTCAAAAGAGTTTAATGTTAACATCAGCAGAAACTGTTAAATATCCAGGAAGCACAATTAATAACTTCTTTGATAATAGCAGCAATGCCTTAACAATAACAACTAATCTTACAGATAACACTTTTAAAATCAGAGAATATCTAACATCTAAGTTATTAGCTAATAATAATGTAACAGATTATAAACTAACACCGGTTACTGTATTTATTAATGGAGAATACTGGGGTCTTTACTGCCTTAGAGCTCCAATGAATGAAAGCTATATTGCTAAAAAATATAATTTAGATGAAAGTAATGTTGTAGTTTCAACATCAACAGGAGACACTCCAAATGCCAATCATAATTCCTACGGCACTGAATATTCTAGTTTAAGAAGAAGAATTGGAATTACAGATATGAGCGTAGCAGCAAACTATGAAGAAGTTTGTGAAGAAATTGATATTGATAGCTATATTAACTTTATGGCAACTAACATATATTTAAGCAACGCATATGTGGATTCTGATACTAAATATGTATGGAAGACAATTAATGCTGTTGATGATAACTATGGCAATGGAAAGTGGCATTACATCTACACTCCACTTGATGGCACAATGAACAATGACAACTCAAGCGGACTTGCAACATCTACAATTAATACTTACTTAATAAGTGCATATTCAGCAGACACAATGTTTACATCTTTACTAAATAATGCGGAATTTAAGGCAAAGTTTAATGATGCAATTAAGAATTTAGCCAATAATACATTTAATGAAGATAATGTAAAAACTAACCTTGATTTAATATCTAATAGCCTAGAAAAACCAACAGATTACAGCTACAAGAGATTTATTTCAAGCTCATCAATATCTTCAAGCTATACAAGTCAAAAAGAAGTTATTACTGATTTCTTTAAGGAAAGAGCTGAATATATTATAAAATATACAAGCGAATTATAATTTATGAAGGGGATTTATAATCATGAATAACACAATTAATATTAATTTCTTACGAAATCTTATTCTTTCACAGCTACATAATGAAGAGATTAATAGTGTTCCAGAGGACGTTAACATCGATGATTTATGCAGATTAGCAAGCTTACATCAAATGGAATATATCCTACTTGCACCATTACTTAAATTAGATATAGATAATACTAAGAAGGAAAGTATCAGTGCAAGACTATCAAGGGATGCATTTATTGATTTAGGTCAAAGACAACAAATTAAGAATATTACAACAACCTTTGAAAGTTACGGATTAGACTTTCTTCTTATGAAGGGTTCTATCCTAAAGCAAGTTTATCCAAAATCAGTTATGCGTCAAATGGGTGATATCGATTTAATGATTTATGACACAACAATGAATAGATCAAGAGAACTATTTAAATTCATGGGTTATAATCTCGAACATTCAGTAAAGATACATGATGTCTATAAAAAAGAGCCATTTTGGATAGTTGAAGCCCATTGGTCATTATTTGATAAAAACGTTGATAAGAATATTTACGATTATTATCAGGAAAGAAGGGCTACACTAAAGGAAGGCACAAAAGCAACTTATGAGCTTTCAATTGAAGATTTCTATGTATATATGATTGCACATATGGCAAAGCACTTCTATGAGAATGGATGTGGTATTAGAAACTTAGTAGATATTTATGTTTATCTTGAACACTATAAGAATCAGTTAAACTACGACAAGCTTGTAGCTGAACTTGAAAAATGTGGACTTTCAACCTTTGAATACCAGTCAAGACGACTAGCATATGACTGGTTAGAGAAAAAGGAACTTGATGAAATAGAATTAAGCCTATTCTATTTTATGCTAGATTGTGGTGTTTATGGTAAAGGAGAAAATGGTTTCTGGAGCCAATTTGCAAAACAAACAAACGCAGACGAATCAATAGATAAGGTTATAACTGGAAAGTGGTATTTATTCCCACCAATTAGTTATATGAAAGAATTCTACCCTAAAGTCGCTAAATACCCAATTCTTCTTCCATGGTATTGGTTTGTTCGTGGTGTAAGAGGACTTACAAATAAAGAACGAAGAAGACGTAGAGTAGAATTAACAAAGATAGACCAGACAGAAGCTAAGACTATTGTAGACCTATATAAGAACATGGGACTAGATTTTACAAGAACAGAAGAATAAATTCAAATATAATTGGAGCGTTTAACTCAGTCGGAGCATGTACCCCGACTGAGTTAAATCTTTCCAATTATTATTTTACAAATTGGAGGATTTATGAGCGATAATAGTAGAACAAAACAATCAGCTAAAAATATGACCCTCGGGTTTTTATCACAATTTGTGACATTAGTGCTTAGTTTTGTATCAAGAACAGTTTTTATTAGATTTTTAGGAGCAGAATACTTAGGAATTAACAGTGTTTTCTCTGATGTATTAAACTTACTTTCCATGGCCGACTTAGGCTTTAATACAGCAATGGCTTACTCTTTTTACAAGCCCCTTGCTACAAAGGATGAGAAAAAACTATCTGCCCTTATTACATTTTACAGCAATGTATACCGCGTA
>Ga0247611_10003451_pt1 | contig 23432 bp, 24 predicted proteins | sample 177DNAGHGhighgp2_FD_192422 | JGI IMG/M metagenome (GOLD analysis project Ga0247611, IMG submission 192422) | Sheep rumen microbial communities from Palmerston North, Manawatu-Wanganui, New Zealand - 1770 DNA GHGhigh gp2 | ecosystem: Host-associated > Mammals > Digestive system > Stomach > Rumen... | reverse complement strand
AAATTATTAGAAAAGATAAAAATATAAATCTTTTTATAAAAAAGTACCATTTGGTTAGGGGTAACCCAGCCAAATCGTACCACTTACTATAGAGTTATAGGGGGGTAATACTCCCATTTATTTCTTATGGAGGATCATCACTTCTAGTTAGCATGATTAGTATTGGAATTATATTAAATAACATTTAAAGAAGTGTTTTACTATTTTATTTCTAATTATAAATTAGGCGGGCAATTATGATACAAGAAGAATTAGAAATAAAAAACATGATTTATAAAATTAGAGAAAAACAAGTGAGTTATATTGCAAGATTATATAAAGTGGAAACAGAGGTGTTTATTCAATACGTTAATTTAAATTTTATATTTCGGTTAACTCGTGAAAAAATATCCAAATTCTTAAATATAGATATATGTAATAATGAATTTGTGATATAATCATATATATAATATTTATATGATAGAGAAGGTTTAGTATGAATGTAATTAGAAAGATAGGTTTATTTATTGTTTTATTATTAATTTGTGTAAATATAAATGCACAAGAAACTGATACTGTATTTATAGATGGTGAAAATTTTAATATTAAAATAAAAACATTAGCGGGTGATAGTGATGTATCTATATCAACTAATAATAAAAGTATTAAGCATATTAAAAGAAGTGATACATTATCAATTACACCTACTGAAGAGAATATTGTATCTACTCAAACTTCAAATAAACCAATTTATGCTTGGTTTGATAATGGTACAATATACTATTATAGTGAAGATAGTAAATTGTATTTGAATGAAGATTCAAAGCATTTATTTTTACGATTAAATAAAGTAGAAGATATAGATTTAGAAACAATTGATACATCAAAAGTAACTAATATGAGAAATTTATTTCGTGAATGTAATTATTTAAAGAAAATAGATATTAGTAATTTTGATACATCGAATGTAACTAGTATGTATGCAATGTTTTTATATACTTTTGAAATAACAGAAATTAAAGGAATAGAGAATATTGATACAAGTAAAGTAACTGATATGAGTTATATGTTTTATGATTGTGGTTTATCTCCTAGAGCTGATATTAGTAAATGGGTAATTGGAGAAAATACTAATACACAGCAAATGTTTCATTTTAATGCTTTAACTGTGGCATTATATCAAAATGATGAAGATTCATATTTTTATAATGGTAATATTGCTAGAAAAGATGTTGAAAGTTTAGTAATAACTAATACAAATGAAGTACCAAATGATGCCCTTGGAAGTTGGGATGCATCAGAAAATGCTGATGGTTCTGTTATGGGATGGTACTATGATAGTGATGAAAATGGTTTATATGAAGTTTATATAGGTAGCGATAATGGAGTAGTTGAAAATAATACAAAAGCTTTATTTGCAAATTTTATAAATATGAAAACTATGGATATTACCCATTTAAAAACAAATAATGCTACTAGTATGATAGGGATGTTTTCTGGTAGTTTAAAATTAGAACATATAATTGGACTTGATAAATTAAATACATCAAATGTTACTGATATGACCGGAATGTTTTATGATTGTGAAGCTTTAGAAGAATTAGATGTTAGTCATTTTGATACAAGTAAAGTAACTACTTTGAAACAAACATTTTCTAAATGTTTATCTCTTACATCTCTTGATTTATCAAGTTGGGATACATCAAAAGTAACTGATTTTAATAGTATGTTTTCAGGAAATAGTCATATAGGTGATATGAAAATAGTTGATTTAAATGTTTCAAATTGGGATACATCAAGTGCTGTTGATATGACTGGAATGTTTTATGGTATGGGTGCTATTGAACATTTAGATGTTAGTAATTGGGATGTATCAAATGTAATATCATTTAATCATATGTTTTGTGATAATAATAAATTAATTAGTTTAGATTTATCTAAATGGGATGTGTCTAGTGTTAGAACAGTTGAAAATATGTTTGATGATTGTTTTGCTCTTGAAACAATTGGTGATATATCTAATTGGAATACAGTAAGTTTGATAGATTCTGAAGGATTTGTTAATGGATGTAATAAATTAGAAGAAGGTAAAACATTTGATTTAAGTAATTGGAATACAACTAATTTAAAAGCATGTGGTGAGATGTTTAGAGCGGTACCAGCTAAAGTAATTGATTTATCTGGTTGGAAGTTAGATTCAGTTACAAATGATTCTTGGGAAGGTGCTGGAGAAGGAATATATTATTCATGGGGTAATATGCCATCTTCTAAATACCCTGGAATGGGTGGAATGTTTTTAAACATGCCTAATCTTGAACATGTATATGTAGGAAGTGGATGGGAGATACCTGAAGATGTAAATGTTTCAAAAATGTTTGATGGAGCAAGTATAGACCATGTAACTAAGAGATTTAAATTAACATATAAAGGTTATGAAGATTATGAATATTATGAAGAAAATGAACAAGTAGAATTTATGGAATTTGAAAAAGATGGTTATGAATTTAAAGGCTATAAATATGAAGGTAATACATATAAAAAAGAAGATAATTTCTTAATGCCAAATAAAGATGTTGAATTTGAACTTTTATGGGAATTAATAATACCTAAAATAAATAATTATGAAGTAGTAAGAGAATATTTAATATTAAATAAAGAGACAGAAGTAAATAGCTTTAACTTAGGCTTAGATAAAAAATATACAATAAAATTATTTAATAAAAATAATATTATTAAGAATAGTGGTAATATAGCTACTAGTGATAAAGTAGAAGTATACTTAAATAATGATAAAGTATTTAGTTATATAATTATTGTTAAAGGTGATGTTAATGGTGATGCAGAGATAACACCACTAGATTATGTAAAGATTAAAAATCATATAATGGAAACAATTATTATTGATGGTGAAGCATATTTAATGGCTGCTGATATGGATTCAAATAATATAATTGAGCCACTTGATTATGTTAAAGTTAAAAATTATATAATGGGATAGATAATAAGAGGTATAGAAATGAAATATTTAAAAAAATTAATAATTAGTTTAATATTAATGTTACCATTTTATGTATATGCATCTGGGAATGTTACCTTAAATAAAACTAGTTTAACTATTGAAGAAGGTAGTAGTGCAAGTTTTACAATTACTGCTGATAATTCAGCAGGTAAAGTAATAATTACGTCAAATGATAGATCAATTGCAACAGTAAATAAATCAAGTGAATGGATTGAAAAATCATCTCTTAGTGTTAAAGTTACTGGTGTAAAAGTTGGAACAACAAGTATTAAAGTAGAAATAAATGCGGCTACATTTGATGAAGAACCAATTAAAACTGTTAAAAATGTTAGTGTAACTGTTACTCCAAAAAAATCATCTAATGCAAACTTAAGTGATTTAAAAATAGATGGTCAAACTATTAGTGGATTTTCTAGTTCAAAAACATCATATAGTTATAATACAGAAAGTGATAGTGTTAAAATATCAGCAACCACAGATGACTCTAAAGCTAGTGTAAGTGGAACTGGTACTAAAACATTAAAGTATGGAGCTAATAAATTTACTATTAAAGTAAAAGCTGAAAATGGAAGTACTAAATCTTATATAGTAACTGTTAATAAAAAAGATGATAGAAATTCAAATAATGATTTAAATAGTTTAAGTGTAAGTGCTGGAAATTTGAATTTTAGTAAAAATACAACATCATACAGTATTAATGTTGAAAATGATGTAAAAGAGATAAATATTAGTGCTACTGCACTTGATTCAAAAGCTAAAGTATCTGGTACTGGAACTAAAACATTAAAAGAAGGAAAAAATACTTTTAAAGTAGTTGTTACAGCTGAAAATGAAAAAACAAAAACTTATACAATAGTAGTTAATAGAAAGAAAACTGATACTAAAGAAGAAGATAAAGAACCTGTAGTAGTAGAGAAAAATAAATATACACTAAGTTATGATAGTGAAGACTTCACATATTGTGATAGTTTTAATTCAAAAGAAATAACTAAAGAAGAGGGTGACATATGGGGAACATTATGTACACCAAAAAAAGATGGTTATGAATTTATAGGATGGTATACACAAAAAGATGGTGGCGAGCAAATAACAAGTTCATCATCTGCAACAAAAAATATAGTGGTTTATGCTAGATTTAATAAAATACAAGAAAGTAATAATGAACCAGATAAAACTATCATTATAATAGCATCAGTACTCTCATTTGTAATTGGATTTACAATAAGCTTTTTAATATTTAGAAATAGAAATTAGTTAATTTCTATTTTTTATTTGCTATGTTATACTTATATAGGTGAATATATGAAAACAATTATTTATTTAATCAGACATTCTATACCTCAAAATAATATTAGATTTAAAAGATTTATTTGAAAAATTAAAAACATTATTAAATAATCATTGATACTTTTAATTATATATGTATTATGTTATAGTATTTATCAATTGATTTTTAGAAAAAGAAGTGTTTTATTATTTTCAAACAAATAATATTAATAGAAGAAAGGAAACTTGACAAAAGTTAAATTAATCTTTATCATTATTAAATGTAAAAGATTAATCTAAGGAGAAAGTGATTAAATGAAAAATCTTGTTATTGTCGAAAGCCCTAGTAAAAGTAAGACAATTGAAAAATACTTAGGGAAAGATTATAAAGTATTATCATCAAAAGGTCATATAAGAGATTTAGCTACTACTGGTAAATATGGTTTAGGAGTAGATCTTGAAAATGATTTTAAACCTAATTATATATTGATGAAAGGCAAATCTAAACTTGTAAGTGAATTAAAAAAGGAAAGTGCTTCTGCAAGTAATGTAATACTAGCAACAGACCCTGATAGAGAAGGAGAAGCTATTAGTTGGCATCTAAAAGAAACATTAGGTTTAAAAGATAATAATTATGGAAGAGTTGTTTTTAATGAAATAACTGAACCTGCAATAAAAGAAGCATTTAAAAATCCAAGAAAAATAGATATGGATCTTGTTCATTCTCAAGAATCTAGAAGAATATTAGATAGAATTATTGGATTTAGATTATCAAAATTAATGCAATATAAGACAGAAGGTAAGTCAGCAGGAAGAGTACAAAGTGTTGCATTAAAACTAATAGTTGATAGAGAAAGAGAAATAGAAGCTTTTATTCCTGAAGAATATTATACTATTGATGCAGATTTTAAAGATTTTAAAGCAGAATTAAAAAAGTTCCATGATAAAGACATAGAGATTAAATCAAAAGTATTAGCAGATGAAATAATTTCTAAATTATCAAATGCTTTTAATATAGATAGAGTTGAATCAAAAGAAAAGAAAAGACCTAGTAAATTACCATTTACAACAAGTACACTAACTCAAATGGCATCTAATAGATTAAATTATCCTGCATCTAAAACTATGAGTATTGCTCAAAAATTATATGAAGGAATTAATATTGGAAGTGAAACAGTTGGCTTAATTTCATATATGAGAACCGATTCAATTAGATTATCTGATATATTTGTAAATGATACTAAAAATTATATTAAATCTAATTATGGAAAAGAATATGTAGGATATGCTAAAAAAAGTAAGAAAAGTGATAATGTACAAGATGCTCATGAAGCTATAAGACCAACTAGTATATTAAGAACACCAGATAGTATTAAAAAGTATTTAAAACCAGAAGAATATAAATTATATAATTTAATATATGTAAGAACACTATCTTCTCTAATGGCTGATGCTAAAGTAAATGCAACAAGTGTTGATTTAGAAAATAATGGCTATATTTTTAGAGCAACAGGACAAGTAGTAACATTTGATGGATATTTAAAAGTATATAAAGACTATGAAGATGTTGAAGATAGTTATTTACCTGATTTTGCAAATTATAAATCAAGTGTAATTGTATGTAATAAGATAGAATCTCATCAACATTTTACAGAACCAAAATCAAGATATACAGAAGCTAAATTAATAGCTGAAATGGAAAAATTAGGAATTGGAAGACCAAGTACATATGCTAAGATAATTAGTGTATTAAAAGAAAGAAAATATGTAAATATTAAAGATAAGAAATTCTATCCAACTCAAACTGGTATAAAAGTAACAGATAAATTACAAGAATTTTTCTCATCATTCATAAATGTTCATTATACAGCATTAATGGAAAATGAATTAGATGAAATAGCAGATGGAAAACTTGTTTGGAATAGTGTATTAGATAAATTCTATAAAGATTTTGAACCATTATTAAATGTTGCATTTAAAGAAATGAGTAAAGATGCTCCTGAGGAAACTGGTGAGATTTGTCCTGAATGTGGTAAGCCACTAGTTATTAGAAATGGAAAATTTGGAAAATTTACAGCATGTTCTGCATATCCAGAATGTAAATACATAAAGAAAGAAGAAAAAGTTATAGTAGAAATATGTGATTGTCCTAAATGTGGACATAAAATTATAGAGAAGAGAAGTAAAAGAGGAAAAGTATTTTATGGATGTTCAAATTATCCTAAATGTGATTATGCTCTTTGGGATAAACCTACTGGAGAATTATGTGATAAATGTGGAAGTTTAATGGTAGAGAAAAAAGATAAAATAGTTTGTTCGTCTTGTGATAATGGAAAATAAACATATAAATTGATTTTTATATGTTTTTTTGCTAGAATAATGAATAAATTAAAGGAGATAATACTATGGGAATTAAAGGTTACGATAAGAGAGTAGAAGACTTTTTTAAAAAACACAATATGTATGATGAAGAAATATTTAAATATTTATATCAAAGAACAATCATGGCTGATTATTATGATTATTATCAAAATCCAGCTATTGGTTTTAATCAATATTTGGATAAGAAAAATAATAATGAATTAATTGATTTTGTATTATGTATTCCATATCCGATAGATAATATAACTTGTATAAATGATGTTTATCAAATAACACATGGATTAGTTGCATATGATTATTTGAATAAACCTTATATGGATGAAATATATTGGGAAGTTCTTCCAATGTTTTATGAGAAACTATTTGAATTAGAATGTAGCGATCCACGTGTAAGTAAATATTTGGAACAGCTATATGGTTGCATTGATCAAAATACAGAAGAGAAGTATAAATATGGTCTATATGCAAGGGATATATTACTATCAAACTATGATAATAATTTTGAACATACTAAAAAGTTAAGTCAAGAACTTGTAAATAGATATCAAAAAAATAATAGATAGGTGTCTATTTTACTAAAAAATAACGAAATCACTTGCATTTTAAGGGAGATATGCTAAAATTAATATGTAAGCATCGTACAAGTTATGATGCTAGAAAATATGGGAGGTAATTTACGATGAGTAAAACTGAATTAGTAGAATTCGTTGCTGCTAAAGCCGGATTAACTAAAGCTGATGCAGGAAGAGCATTAGATGCTGTTTTAGAAGGAGTTACTACTGGACTTAAAAAAGAAGGAAAAGTTGCATTAGTAGGTTTCGGAACTTTTACAGCTAAGAAAAGAGCTGCAAGAGAAGGAATCAATCCTTTAACTAAAGAAGCTATTAAAATTCCTGCAAAAGTTGTTGCTGGATTTAAAGCTGGAAGCAAGTTAAAAGATGCTTTAAATTAATAAAAAGCCTTTATGGCTTTTTTTTAATGACATTTTTTAATGTTTGTGATATATTATAATTATGAAAGAAATAATAAATAAGTTAATTGAAAATGGTTATGAAGCATATGTAGTAGGTGGTTTTGTAAGAGACTACTTACTTGGTATATCTTCAAAAGATATTGATATTTGTACTAATGCGCCTATTAGTAAAATAAAAAAAATATTTGATGGTAGAGGAAAAGCTTATGATAAGTTTTATGCATATCATATAGATGAAAATGGTTTTTCTTATGATATTAATACTTATAGAAAAGAATCTAAGTATAGAAAGAATAAACCAACTGAATTACAAATAGCTGAAGATTTAGAAACAGACTTATTAAGAAGAGATTTTACTATTAATACATTTGCTCTTGATATAAATGGAAAATTAATTGATTTATTAGGCGCAAAAAAAGATTTATCTAATAAAGTAATTAAAGTAGTAGGTAATACAACAAAAAAATTTAATGAAGATAAAACAAGAATTATAAGAGCTATACGTTTTGCATGTACATTAGATTTTAAATTAGATGAAGAAATAGTAAATTTTATAACTAAAAGAAAAACATTTTTATTAAGTGAAGTACCAAAAGAATTTATAAAAAAAGAATTAGATAAAATATTTGAAAGTAATGGTATAGATAGATTCTTTAAAATGATTAAAGAATATAATATTAATAAATATTTTGATATAAGTTATAATGAAATAAAATCAACTACATACAATAGATATGGAATATGGGCACAAATTGAAACAACATTACCATTATCTAAAAAAGAGCAAGATATAATTAAAAGTATAAAATCATTAGTTAATAAGAAAGATATAACTTATTTAGATTTTAATTTATATAGTGATGATGTTGTGTTTAATGCAGCAAATATACTTGGATTAGAAAGTAAATGTAGAGCATATAAAGAAATAGAAGCTATAAGAAGTATAATAGATATAAATGCAGATCCAGATTTATTTGTAAAATATGCAGGATATGCTAATTTGAAAAAAGCATATAAATTAGTAGAAAAAAGTATAATTGAAGGGAATTTAAGTAATAACAAAGATAGTATTGAAATGTTTTTAAGGAATATTAAATTATGAGTGATTTGAGAAAAGTATTTGAAACTAGAGATTTTATAATAAATAATAATATAATTAAAAATATTAGTAATCTTGATATTAATTTAGATGAATTCTTACTTATATTATATTTTTTGAATGTTTCTTTATTTTTAGATACTGAAGATATAAAGGATAAGCTTGGTTTTGAAGATGAGAAAATATTTAATACTTTTAGTAGTTTATTAAATAAAAAATTATTAGAGATGGATGTTTCTAATAAGAATGGTGAAGTTGTTGAAAAAATAAAATTAGATCCTTTATATGATAGACTTGCATTTAGTGTTAAGACTGAGAATCAAACTGATATTTATAGTTTCTTTGAAAGGGAACTTGGTAGAACTTTATCTTCTTTTGAATATGAATTAATTAATAAATGGTTAGAGAATGGTAATAGTGAAGATACTATAAAAGAAGCTCTTAAAGAAGCAATTTTAAATAATGTAAGGAGTTTTAAGTATATTGATAAAATTCTTTATGATTGGGCTAAAAATGGTGTTAAAAAGAAAGTTCAAGAAGAAAAATCTCTTGAAGATATGTTTGAATATGATTGGTTAGATGATAATGAATAAAGATTTAATAATGCAAAGATTAGATTATTTATTTCCTGATGCTAGGTGTGAACTTGATTATTCTAAAGATTATGAGTTATTACTTAAAGTTATGCTTTCTGCTCAAACTACTGATAAGAGAGTAAATATTGCTACTAAAGAATTATTTGAAAAATATGATACTTTAGAAAAATTAAGTAAATTATCTCAAAATGATGTATCTAATTATATAAAAAGTATTGGATTTCATCATACTAAATCTGCTAATTTTGTAAATATAGTTCAAGAACTTAATAAAATTGGTTATGTTCCAAGAGATAGAAAATATTTAGAATCTCTTAGTGGAGTAGGTAGAAAAACTGCAAGTGTTGTACTTGCACATTTGTTTGATGAACCTTCTTTTGCTGTAGATACTCATGTTTATAGAGTATCATTAAGACTTGGCATTAGAAAAGAAAAAGATGACGTATTAGTTTGTGAAAAAAAATTAAAAAAATATTTTGACAAAGATAAATGGAATAGAGTTAATTCTCAACTTGTATTATTTGGAAGATATATATGTAAAAGTCAAAAACCAGATTGTAAATTGTGTGGATTAAATAATATATGTAAAAGAAAAAAGATAATCGATTGATTATCTTTTTTTTATTGAACTGTTACTGTTTGAGTAATATTTTTACTTATTGGATTAGAACTATAATTAAATGATACTGTATATACTATCTTGTATGTTCCAGCGGTTTCTGTAATTTTATCAGGTGTTACACTGCCAGATCCATCTTTAGTTATTGATGATGTAACAACACTTAAATTTTTAACACTTTGTTTAATTTCAGTTCCTTTATACGTTATTGATGTTATTGATGAAGTACTTAATTCTTTAAATGTACTACCAACTGTTAAGTTAGTATTTAAATCATTCATAGATATTGCTATATCATTTGTATCTATTGTTTCTGGTTTATTAATTTCAAATGCTATTTTATAACCATCTGATGCATTTGATTTAAATTTAGAATACATACTCTTTATTATAACACCATCATATATACCAGTATATTTAGTTAAATCTATTGTATATTCTGTTGATTTTGTCCATCCTACATATGTTGAACTTGAACCACTTGTTAAATATATTCCAAATCCAAAATCACCAATGTTAGATGAATTATAACTCAAACGTTTTTTAAGATATTTATCAGCTTCAATTTTCCATGTATTTTTAAAGTAATTTGTCAAATATTCTTTATCTACAGCACTTGGAGTACCAGGAGATGTCCATGATAGATTAACTGCTGTATTTGATAATTCATATGTAGCTGATAGTGGATCTGTAAGTTGAGAGAATCTTGTTGATGTTTCACTTGGCCCTGTATTTCCGACGAATAGGAATGAACCCACTAATTTACTAGGTGTATATTTACTTGGAGATTGTGCTGGAATTGTTTCAAGTTCAACTTTAGCAGAACTTATTCCTCCAGGACTTTTGAATTTTGAATTCTTTTCATATATTCTATTTGCTAACCAACCAATTATTCTTTGTCTATCGCTTCCTGCTTGTGACATTGTTATATAATATTTATGTTTTACATTATAATCTGTAAGTCCATCTGGATATCCATACCATATAGCAAGAGCATAATCAGGACTAAATGTTGATACCCATGAGTCCGGAATTACTTGTGATGATAATCCGTATTTTTTAAGTACTGAATAGTCATAAGATGTTGTTCCTGTTTTAGTTGCTACTGTTGTTCCAGATACGCTTATTCTATATGCATTACCTGTAAGTATATTTGCTATTAAATATGCTGTTGTTGGTTTCATTGCTTGTATAGTTTTTACAACAGGTTTTACTTCTTCTTCTGTTTCTCTATATATTATTTTTCTATATGAGTGGGCTGTAACTCTAACACCGCCATTTCCAAAAGCAGAGTAGGCATCTGCAAGTTGTACTGGATTAACACCATTCCAAGTTCCAATTGCATATGAATCTGGTAGTGCTTCTTCTGGAAATTCTATTCCAAGTTTATTTGCAAAATCTAATTTTTGTTCGTTTGTAGTAAGTCTAAATGCTTGAAGTGCACATGTATTAACTGAATTTCTTAAGCAATCACGAAGTGACATAAATCCTTTATATCCTCCAGTTGCATTTGTCATTGCTCCTCCAGCATAACTAACTCTATCATCAATAAATGGTCCATATGTACCAACATTTGTATATTCAATAGCTGGTCCATAATCTACAATAGGTTTTGCAGTTGAACCTGGCATTCTTTGAATTTGTCCATCAAATGTAGCAAGATTTAATGTCATAGCTCCAGTTTTATTACGTCCAGCTCCTACTGCCATAACTTCACCAGTTTTATTATTTACTAAAGCTGCTCCTAAATCAATTTTTTTATTTCTAAAATCCCAAGTTTTATAAAATTTATTAATTATATCTTGTTTACTCTTAACCATGGTAGAGTAGATATCCATTGGAACATCATATGGGTTATTTCCGGTATCATTTATTACTTCTTGTACTACTGTATCAATAAATCCTTGATATACATTTACACTTGATTCACCTTTACTTAAGAAATCTTTTATTTCTACAGAAGTAGCTGCTTCATATTCAGCATCTGTAATATATTTATGTCTTTTCATTAAATATAAAACTTCATTTTTTCTATCATTTGCATCATTTGGATTTACATATGGATTATATCCATTTGGTGATTGGAACATACCTGCTATTTGAGCAGCTTCAACTAAATTCAAATCACTTACATCTTTATTAAAATAATAACGACTTGCTTGTTGAACTCCATATATATTTCCACCCATACATGGGTTATTTACATAGTATTCAATTATTTCTTCTTTAGTAAGATTTCTTTCCATTTTGAATACTGCCATATAAATATCAGTGAATTTTCTTACTATACCAGCAAAACCTTCTGTATTTGTTGATGTAAATGCTAATTTTGAAAGTTGCATTGTTAGAGTAGAAGCACCACCACCGCCACGTCCTAATACTTGACTAATTGATGCTTTAATAAATCTTGGTGCATCAAATCCATTATGTTGGAAGAATCTTGAATCTTCTGTTGCAATAATTGCATCAATTAATACTTGTGGTAATTGATCATAAGTTACTTTTTCTCTTTGCTCTGTTCCAAGAGTAGCAATTAGTGTTCCTTTAGAATCAAATATTCTAGTTGGTTCTTTTTCAAACATCTTATCAATATTATATTCTGGAGCACTTTTTACTATATAATAGCAAAATCCAATTCCTCCTAGAAATACTGCAAGTGCACCTATAACAAATAGTACACATAACCAATATAATATTCTAAATTTAAACTTTCTTTTTTTATTAGGTTTTTCATCTTTCTTTTTTTGAATTTTTTTCATTTCTAGATTATTCTCCTTTTTTCTCTTATTATTCTCTTTTTCAATTTTATCAAAATTAATCTTTTTCATATTACTCCTTAAAATAAGCATCATCAACAGCATCTAAATATTTTAATCTTGGAGTATAACTTTCTTTAATTTTATAACCATTATTTACTAAATATTCAAATGGAATTGATTTTTTATCAGTATTATTAATATATTCAATAATATCAGTTCCTTTAAGTAAGAAAAATTCATTGTTCATAAATATTATTAAGAATACTATGCCTTTTTGTTTAATAACTTTTTTAATATGTTCTAATTGATGCTCTTTAATATTAGATAGAGGAAATGATGTTTTAGAATGACATTCCTTAGCATCAAATTCAATATATCTTTCTCTATATATTCCATTATAATCTAAAGTAGAAATACTAGAATATACAGCTTTATCAATTAAGTGTGAAGTATTTGATGGATATGATACATTTAATACTTTAATTGGAGTAGGTTTCTTATATATTAAGCTTTTATCTATACTATTATAATATGTATTAGAATCATTTATAATGTTCTCAAGAAACATACCTCTATTTTTATAAGATGTGTTTTTCATTGCTTCACCTCTTATAATTATACTATATTTATGTATATTTTTCTATTTAAAGATGTTTTTTGATTGTAAAGTAACTTTTTAGATGAAAAGTATTCAATTTTATGTTAAAATAATTAAGGAAGTGATTTAATGAAAAAAGTATTTGTTTTATTTTTAATTATATTATCTAGTTTTAGTTTTATTAATATTACTTATGCAGAAAAAGTAACCTCTTTTTCATGTGAGTATATTATGCCAGATTATACATATGAATATAAAGAAGCAGATAAAACCCAATCAAATACTTTATATACTGCTGGTATTAAAATTACAGTAAATGGAAAAAATATAGAAAATATAAGTGAAACAAAAGATTTAAGTAAAAGAAAAGGAGATTTATCTTTTACTGTAGATTTACCATCGAATGATGATATGTCTTATAATGAAAATAAAAGAACTGTTACTGTATATAAAGAAGAGAATGGTCAATTTTCTGAGTCATATGTAAGCATATTTAAGGATGATAAAAATATGAGAGCATTTTTAGAATGGTATAGTGGTAATGATACAGATGATAATAATTTTCATGGATGTCCAACATTAGCTTATCATACAATAGATAAAACAAATTTTGAGATTGATGTATATGGAAAGATTACTACTGAACATGCCAAAGATGATCAACTAAATGATGTGAAATCTTTACTTCCAAGCAAAGCAATGGTAAATGGTATTCCAGAAGAAGAATTTAATGAAAAAAATGGAATTGTTGATCAAAAAGAACCAGAATGTTTTTATAATACAAATATAACAGGATTAAATAAATCAATAAATTTTAAAGTGGTTAGAAGTCTTAATATAGAAAGTAATAAATATAGTTATAAAGTAGTATATGATAATAATCCATATGTTGTAAATCCTAATAGCGGAGAAGTAATAATTAATTTAACTAAGCCAAAAGATAAAAAATTGAAAATCAAAAAATCTGCTGCTGAAAAAATATTTGAAGATAAAGCATGTTTTGATACTACTAAATTAATGGCTTATGTCGATAAAGAAGATAATTATGTAATAACTAACGATGAAAAAGATGTAATAAATGAATCAAAAGATGGTAAATCATATAAAGTAAATGAAGGAAATGGAAATTTTGAACCGGTAGAATTAGAAATAAGTATTGAACCAATGACATGTTCAGAAATTCTTGGCCCAATACTTACTAAAATAGCCCATGGAATTGTAACAATATTACAAATAGTAGGAGCAATAATAACAATAGTAAAAGGAATGTTACTTGTAGTTCCAGCAGTAGTAGCAAAAGATGCAGAATCATTAAAGAAAGCATCAAGACAATTAATGATTATGGGAATTATACTTGCATTAATTATAATATTTAGACCATTAGTTAGAATAATAGGTACTATATTTGAATATGATGTTTCTTGTATATTTTAAAAATAGGGATTTTTTAAGAAAAATCTCTTTTTTTTTGTAATAAATTATGCTAAAATAAATACGCTTTAAGAAAAAAACATGTTTGTTGATTTAATATTCTAGTGCTTAAATATATATTTAAGTGAATATTAATTTAAAGACAAGCAGAAGAAATTAACGAAAGGAGAGAGAAAAATGGCAGTAATTGCAAAAAGTTATTTATTAGAAGCAGGTGTACATTTTGGACACCAAGCTAAAAGATGGAATCCTAAAATGAAGGAATTCATATTTACTACAAGAGATGACATTCATATTATCGATTTACAAAAAACTGTTGAAAAAATAGAAGAAGCCTATGCAGAAATTCTTAAAGCATGCGAAAATGGTGGAAAAATTCTATTTGTTGGAACTAAGAAACAAGCTAAAGAAGCTAGTATCGAAGAAGCAACAAGATGTAATAGTTTTTATGTAACTGAAAGATGGCTAGGAGGTACTTTAACTAATTTTAGAACAATTAGAGAAAGAGTTAAAAGACTAGTTCAAATCGAAAAAATGGAAGAGAGTGGTAAGTTTGAATTATTACCTAAAAAAGAAGTTGCTAAAATTCAAAAAGAATATGAAAAATTAAATAAACTTCTTTGTGGTATTAGAGGAATGGAAACTTTACCAAAAGCTATTGTAGTAGTAGATCCAAGAGTAGAAATCAATGCAATAAGAGAAGCAAGAAGATTACATATACCAGTATTCGGTATTGTTGATACAAACTGTGATCCTGATGATGTAGATTTCCCAATTCCAGCAAACGATGATGCTGTAAGAAGTGTTAAAGTTGTTTTAGGAGTTTTAGCTAATGCAGTATGTGAAGCTAATGGACTTCCAACAGTAGATTATGTTAGTGAAGATGAAACTTCTTCAAAAGTAGCTAAAGACATTAAAGTTGAAACTAAAGTAGTTGAACTTGATGATTTTAATGAAGAAGCTCATGAAGAAAAAGCTTCAAAAAAAGCTAAGAAAGAAGTTAAAGAAGAAAAGAAAGAATCTAAAGTAGATTATTCTGATTTAACTGTATCTGAATTAAAGAAATTAGCTAAAGAAAAAGGAATTAGTGGATATTCTACTATGAAAAAAGATGAACTTATTTCATCATTAAATTAGGAGGATAGAATGGAAATTAGTGCAAGCCAAGTTAAAGATTTAAGAGAAAGAACTGGAGCTGGAATGATGGATTGCAAAAAAGCCCTTGTTGAAAGTAATGGAGACATGGATAAAGCAATCGATTATTTAAGAGAAAAAGGTATATCAAAAGCTGCTAAGAAAGCAGAAAGAATTGCTGCTGAAGGATTAGCTAATGTATACGTTAATAAAAATGATGCTGTAGTTGTAGAACTTAATTCAGAAACTGATTTTGTAGCAAAAAATGCTGAATTTAAAGAATTATTAGATAAAATAGGAAATGCTATTTTAAATAATAAAGTAACTGATATGAACAGTGTTTTAGAAACTAAAGTAGGTAGTGATACAATTAATGATTTAATAGTTAATGCTACTGCTAAGATTGGTGAAAAGATTAGTCTTAGAAGATTTGAAAAAGTTTCTAAAGAAGATAATCAAGTATTTGGAACTTACTTACATATGGGTGGTAAAATTGCATCACTAACAGTTATTGAAGGTGATAGTGAAGAAGTAGCTAAAGATGTTGCTATGCAAGCTGCAGCTATGAGACCACTTTATACTACAATTGAAAGTGTTCCAGCAGAAGATCTTGAACATGAAAAATCAGTTATAAAAGAACAAGTTATTAATGAAGGAAAGAAACCTGAATTTGCTGATAAAATTGTAGAAGGAAGAATTAGAAAATTCTATGAAGAAACAGTTTTAGAAGAACAAGCATTTATTAAAGATTCTGGTATGAATATTAAGACATATTTAGAAAATAATAAATCTAAACTTGTTAAACTTGTAAAATATGAAGTAGGCGAAGGTATGGAAAAAAGAAATGATAACTTTGCTGAAGAAGTTATGAGTCAAATAAAATAAGCAATATAAATTGCTTATTTTTTTTAGTCAATTTTACAATTATTTATATCATTTTCTTCCCATTTAAGTGGCTCATATACTGTTCCAAAGAACCAAATATTATTTGAGTTCTTTTCTTTTATAATATAAATAAATGGTTTATTAAATTTAATATCAATAACTTCTTTTTTATTTTCAACCATTGCATTCTTTTCAAATATAAATACCGTTACAGCAGCAGCTTTAGTTCCATTTTCACTTAATTCTATATGTGATTTATGAATAGCTTTACTAATAAATATTTTTATATCACTAATATTACTAAAATTAGCATTAGAACTATTAAAAGCATCAGTAATTCCAAGATTAATTAAACCATCTTGAAAATCTTTATAATCAAAATCATATGTATATTTTGGTAAACTTAAGTTAATATCAAGATTTTTTGAAGCTTCTTTTTTATTTGATAATAAATTATTTAATTCATTATTATCTAATTTATTAATATAATCATCAATATTAGTATTTGGAAGTATTGCAATATATTCAAGTTCAACTGTATTTTCATTTCTTTCGTCAACTATTTTTCCAGTTTCCTTATCATATACTGCATAATCTTTAATTATTCCTTTTGCATTATTATTTTCAATGTAAGTTATATCATTTGTACTATGCATCATAGCAACATCTACTGTAGTGTTGTCATCTTTAGTAAATTCTTCTTTAGTTGTTTTATTACATTCAAATTTATTTTCCCATTCAACATCAATAGCTATTGCATTAGCAAGACCTAAAACAAAATCACTACTTAAATCATCAATTACATTATTAATCATATTGTATGTTTTTTTACTAATCCAGTCATTTACAGGTTTTGGTGTTTTAAATTCATCATACATAACTTCTGAATCATAATTAGTTTTAATTTTATTCTTAAATTCTTCTTTAATATCATTTTTATAAGTATCCCTAATAAAGATTAGATTTGCTATGCTGATTCTGTCTTTTACATTTAAATTATTATTGATTGTATAATCTTTTAGTAAATTATCAATCTGAGCTTTTGTATTTCCATTAGCTCCTTCACTTACCATTTTAAGTGCTGTTGCAATAGATAATGGACTTATCATGTAATTTTCTTTATGTGTTTTTTGAACTTCTTTAATCATCTTGAAATCAAAACTAGATGTTTGATTATTAGTTATAGGTGATGGTTTTTCTATTATAGATGGATTGTGTTTAATTTTCGAAAGGGCAAATAGACTCATCACACAAACTAATACGGCAATTAAAATAATTGCTAAATATTTTTTCATTTTTTTCATCTCCTTATGTTGAGTATAGCACAATTATTTAATTTTTAACTTCTTTTTTCTCCAATTTTACTTGAAATTCGACAAATTTTATACTATAATCAAATATAGTCATGAAGGGAGGGAAGAAAAATGACACATGTAGATGTTAAAGACGGAAATGTTGAGGGTGCATTAAAACGTTTTAAGATGAAAGTACAACGCAGCGGAGTCCCTACTGAAATGAAGAAGAGAAGAGAATATTCAAAACCAGGCATCGTTAGAAGAGAAGCTAAAAAAGAAGCTATTAGAAATGCTAAAAAACATAATAAACAAAGAAATTAAAAGGGAAGTGTTTACTAATGTTATATGATAGAATATCAAAAGATATGATAGAAGCTATGAAATCTCATGATAAAGATTCAGTTAGTACATTAAGATTATTAAAATCAGCAATAGATAAATATTTAATAGATAATAAAATGGAAAGACATGAAGCTAGTGATCAAGTAGTAGTAGAAGTTATATCAAAACAAGTTAAAACTCATAAAGAAAGTATCGAACAATTTAAAGCAGGAAATAGACAAGATTTAATTGATGGATTAAATAAAGAAATTGAATTACTTTCAAAATATTTACCAGAACAATTATCACATGATGAGTTAGTAAAATTAGTAAGTGAGGTATTTGAAAAAGTAAAACCAACATCTATTAAAGATATGGGAACTATTATGAAAGAATTAAAACCTCTAGTAACTGGTAAAGCAGATATGGGTGAAGTTAATAAAATAGTAAAAGAAAAGTTAAATTAAGATACTCAAGTATCTTTTTTTATTGATAATATGGTAAAATATTAATATGGAAAATTTTTTAATAGCATTATTAATAGTAATAATAATTATATCAGTTATATATTCATATATAAAAATAGATATAAGTTATTATGAAGTCAAAAATAATAAAATAGATAAAGATATAAAAATATTATTTTTAAGTGATTTACATAATAGAAATATATATAATAGACTAGATATAATAATAGATGAAGAAAAACCAGATATTATTATATGTGGTGGGGATATGATTAATGAAGATATTAAATATATTGATAAATTTATGAAAATCATTCCATTATTTAGTAATTATAAAACTTATTATGTATTTGGTAATCATGAAGAAAGAATAAAAAAAGATAAACCAGATCACTATAAAAAATATTTAAGTTTATTAGAAAAGAGTAATATTATATTACTTAATAATAAGAGTAAAAAAATAACAAATAATATTAAAATATATGGACTTGATAATAATATAGATACATATCTTAACTTTGGAAAAAAAGGATTAAATAAAGAAATTATAAGTAACTATTTAGGTAATAATAAAGAAGAAGAATTTAATATACTAGTTGCTCATAATCCACTTGATTTTGACAGTTATGTAGATTCTAAGTATGATTTAGTACTTAGTGGACATATTCATGGAGGATTAATAATAATTCCTTTTTTTGGTGGTTTATTATCTCCAAATTATACATTTTTTCCAAAATATTATAAAGGATTATATAAAAAGAATAAAACTACAATGATAGTATCAAGAGGACTTGGGTTTAGTGCTAGAATTAAAATTAGATTATTTAATAATCCTGAAGTAGTAATAATTAATTTAAAAAAAGGAAAGTAAATAATGAAATACATAATATATAGAACAATGAAATTTATTTGTAAACCAATATTTGCTTTATTATTTAATCCTAAAATAGAAGGACTTGATAATATTCCAAAAACAGATTCAGTAATACTTGCTGGTAATCATACAAATAATTTAGATGCATTACTTATGCTTTATGGACCAAAAAGAATAGTTCATATGATGGCTAAAAAAGAATTATTTAATTCATGGCTTAAAAATGCATTTTTTAAAAGTATGGCATGTATAAGTGTTGATAGAAGTACACATGATAAGAAAGCAAAAAACACTGCGATTGAAGTATTAAAAGATAATGGAGTAGTTGGTATATTTCCAGAAGGAACTATTAATAAAACAGATAAAATAATACTACCATTTAAGTATGGAGCAGTATCAATGGCAAGTAAAACTAATGCATATATAGTTCCATTTACTATAACAGGTAAATATTTTAAAAGAAATATTAAAATAACTTATTCTAAAGCATATAAAGTAAGTGCTGATTTAGAAAAAGAGAATAAAAAATTAGAAAATATTATTATAAAATTATTAAAGGAGAATAATAAATGAATAATATAGTATACAGAATACTTATGCCTATTTATGGAATATTTTATAGACTTAGATATAAACCTACTATTATTGGTAGTGAAAATATTCCTAAGAAAGGTGCATTTATAATATGTGGCAATCATAAACATACAAGAGATCAAATGAACGTAATGATTGTTAGTAGAAGAGTTATTCATTACATGGCAAAAGAAGAATATTTTGAAGGTAAATTTGCTTGGTTTTTTAAACTTGCTGGATGCATTAAAGTAGATAGAAGAATACATGATGAAAATGCAAAAAGTATAGCACTCGATTATTTAAAAAAAGGACATGCAGTTGGTATATTTCCAGAAGGAACTAGAAATAAAACATTAGGTACAAAAGATGAAGTTGACCTACTTCCATTTAAATATGGAGCTGTATCACTTGCTAAAAAGGCAAATGCATTAATAGTTCCATTTGGAATAAGTGGTGAATATACTGGAAGAAAAGGTAATTTAACTTGCAAAATTGGAAAACCATTTAGTGTAAATAATCTAGAACTTGAAGAAGCAAATGAAAAACTTAGAAAAGAAATACTAAAATTAATGAAAAATTAGTAATAATAGTATATAATATAAGTGCAAAGAAATCTTTGCTTGAATGGAGAAAATGGTTTTATGAAATTTATTTTAACAGCTGGTGGAACTGGAGGACATATATATCCAGCATTATCAGTATTAGAAGAGATTCAGAAAGATAAAAATAACGAGTACTTGTACATTGGTACTAAAAACAGAATGGAAAATGAACTTATTCCAGGGCTTGGTATACCATATGAAGGAATAGAAATATATGGTTTATCTAAAACAAATATGTTTAGAAATATTAAAAATATTGAATGCATTAGAAAATCTTATAAAAGATGTTTAGAAATAATGGATGAGTTTAAACCTGATGCAGTTATTGCATTTGGTGGCTATGTAACACTTCCAGTATGTCTTGCAGCAAAGAAAAGAGGAATAAAAGTATTTTTACATGAACAAAATATGTTACCCGGAAAAACAAATATTTTTCTTTCAAAAAAAGTAGATGCAGTATTTGTATCATTTGAAGAAGGAACAAGAAAACTAAAATGTAAAAATATTATATATACAGGAAATCCAGTTAGTCAAAGAGCAATAGAATGTAAAAAATATAATAAAGCTGATTTAGGTTTTACAAAGGGTAAAAAACTAATTATAATTGTTATGGGTTCACTTGGAAGTACTTCTGTTAATGAAAAATTATTAGATTTTTTAAGAACTTATGAAAGAGAAGATGCTGAAGTATTATTTATTACAGGAAAAGCAAGTTATAATGAATTAAATAATAATTTAATAGTTCCAAAGAGTACTAAGATAGTTCCATTCTTTGATAATTTACCATCATTAATGAAATCTGCTGATTTAATAATTTCAAGAGCAGGAGCATCAACAATAGCGGAAATAATGGCTACTCGTACACCATCAATACTAATACCTAGTCCATATGTAGCAAATAATCATCAATACTATAATGCATTAGATTTAGTAAATAAAAAGATAAGTTATTTAATAGAAGAAAAAGATTTAAATAAAGATAGTTTAATAGAAGCAATAGACTATATGTTTGATAAAGAAACTCAAAAAGAAGTAAAAGAGAATTTAGCTAAAATAAAAGATATAAGTTCAAGTACAATAATAATGGACGAGATAAAAAAGATATTAAAGGGGAAAAATGAAAAGAAGCGAAAGAAGAAAGAAGAATAAATTTAAAAAAATATTAATAGTATTTTTAATTATATGTATAATTGGAATAATAGTATATTTTTTATTAAATGTAAAAACTAAGAATATAGTTATACTTAATAATGATTATTATAGTGATGAAGAAATAATTGAAACAGCTAATATAGAAAATTATCCAGAATTTATTCTATTAAATACTAATAATATAAAAAATAAATTAAAAAAATTAGATTTAATTGAAGATGTTAGTATTAGGAAAAAATGGGGATTTATATTAGAAATTGATGTTAAAGAAAGTAGTATATTATACTATGTAAGAAGTAAAGAAGAATATATGGCATCAAACTATAAAACATATAATTTTGATAATATAAATGGAGTTCCAACTCTTATAAATTTTGTACCAGAAAATGTAGAAAAACAATTTGTAAAAGGATTTAGTAAAATAGATAAGAATATTATTTCTTTAATTAGTGAAATAGAATATTCTAAAACTGCATATGATGAAAAAAGATTTTTATTATATATGAATGATGGTAATGAAGTATATATTACAGTTGGAAAGATTAATTTATTAAATAAATATGTAGATATAGTTAAAAAATTAAGTAATAAAAATGGAATATTATATTTAGATAGTGGTAATTACTTTGAAATAAAGAAATAGATATGCATAAAACATATCTTTTTTTATATAATATAATATGTCAAAAGATAAATTTAAATTATTTATATATAATCATCCTGAATTTGTAGATATGGTTAAATCAAATAAAACAACATGGCAAAAATTATACGAATTATATGATTTATATGGAGAAAATAATGATATATGGAATAGATATAAAGATAATAGTATAACAAGTAATATTGATTTAAAAGGATTATTTAATACTCTTAAAAATATAGATTTAGATAATTTAGAACAAAATATTTCTTCTATACAAAAAGCAGTAGGTTTAGTAGAAGAATTTACTAAGCCAAGTAATGAAGAAGAAATAAAACCGATTGAAAGCAAAATGAACACTATATATGGAGATGAAAATGAAAAGTGAAGTATTAAATAAATTAAAAAGTAATAAAAAATTTCATAATTATTTAAAAGAGAATTCTAATTATTATAAATATTTAAATAGGAATCCAAATAATTATGATAAGTTTATTAAAGATATGAAAGTTAAATATAAATTAAGAACTATTGATAAAGTAGATAATTTTGTAGATAGTGTTGATTTAATTACTAAAATAATAAGTGCATCTGACTAGTTTACATTTATTTTATTTTTTTATTTGTAAATAACAATGTTAAATGTTATAATCAAAATATAAGAAGATAAAAGAAAGGATAGGTAAAAAATGAAAAAGAAAGGTTTTACATTAGTAGAGTTATTAGCAGTTATTGCAATTTTAGCTATCTTAGTTATTATTGCAT
>Ga0247611_10003450_pt1 | contig 23433 bp, 14 predicted proteins | sample 177DNAGHGhighgp2_FD_192422 | JGI IMG/M metagenome (GOLD analysis project Ga0247611, IMG submission 192422) | Sheep rumen microbial communities from Palmerston North, Manawatu-Wanganui, New Zealand - 1770 DNA GHGhigh gp2 | ecosystem: Host-associated > Mammals > Digestive system > Stomach > Rumen... | reverse complement strand
AGTATTTGATTATGTTACTTGACGTTAGTTAATAAATTTGGTTGGGCTTGCATATTCTAATGATTTTATGTAGCGTTAATAACCTTTTAGAAACACAATTCGGGAGAGCTCTGGACAGCTCTCCCGAATTCTTCTATCAAAAAAGACTAACTTGTTTACTTCACCAGGATAACCAGATACTTGCTGGTGCTCCAGAAGAGCTGTGGATCGGTGATGCGGAGAACATACTGCTTGTTGACATCACGCTCAAGAGTATATGCGCTTGATGGGTGAGAAGTCAGCATCTTGGCAGACTTGCTGTAAAGCTTGATCTCCTTGTCGATACGGATATCGATCTTGGTAAAATACTCCTTATTGAAGTTTGAACGGAGCACTTCACCGTCAGCGAGGATATTCTGCTCCTTAAGCTCCTTCTTTGTACCGAATACGAACCAACCTGTGTTGAGCTGCTTGTCCTGCTGGTCGATGGTCTGTGACTTCTGGTTGGTCTCCTCAGTAAGATTCTCAACATTGCTGTTCAGGTCGGCCACACGCTCGTCGAGCTCTGCGATATGAATATCTTTCTTGTCGAGCTCCTCGCGCAGAGACTGAAGCTGACGGTCTTTCTCTTCCATCTGCTCTGTGAGGTTGTCGATGATCTTCTTAAGTTGTTCGCTCTTTACACTACCCTCGCGAACCTGCTGCTTCAGTTTGTTGATGAGCTCCTTGTTCTGCTTCATCGTCTGCTGGATAAACTGCATGTTCTCACGGATACGCTGTGCGCTGTTGGTACCCTCACCCTGCTTGGCAAGAGTAACACGGCTCTGAGCCTCGGTAATCTCACGGAATCCCTCCTCGATGTCGCTCAAGGTGGTCATCATGTCGGTAATCTCACTCTCCTTCTGGGCGATGATAGAATTCAGGGAGTCACGCTGAGCCTCAGCTGCGAGATTTGCCTGTTTAACACCATCGGTACAACTGGCGATTGCCAGTGCACATACTGCAAAAAATGCTAATTTCTTCATACCTTATTATATTTATAATTATTGTTTTCCTGCAAGGATAATCACTATCTCTCCCTTCGGCTCATGCTCCTTGAAATGGGCTATCACCTCCTCGAGAGTTCCACGTACGCTCTCCTCATGAACCTTGGATATCTCACGGCATACACTCACCTGACGATCGGCGCCATAAACCTCGGCAAACTGCTGGAGGGTCTTAACCAAGCGATAAGGCGACTCGTAGAAGATCATAGTGCGCTCCTCATCGATAAGCGACTGCAGCTTTGTCTGACGACCTTTCTTCTGAGGAAGGAAGCCCTCGAAGGCAAAACGGTCGCAAGGCAGACCACTCGACACCAACGCCGGAACGAAGGCTGTGGCACCAGGCAAACACTGTACCTCGATACCAGCCCTTACGGCCTCACGAACAAGAAAGAATCCGGGATCGCTGATGCCAGGAGTACCGGCATCGCTGATCAGGGCCACATTCTCACCAGCCTGCAGACGACTGACGATACCTGCCGATGTGCCGTGCTCATTAAACTTATGATGAGACATCAGCTGGTTGCGGATCTCGTAATGCTTCAGCAGGATGCCCGACGTACGAGTATCTTCTGCCAGCACCAAATCGACCTCCTTCAGGATGCGGATGGCACGGAATGTCATATCCTCCATATTCCCGACAGGAGTCGGTACGATATACAATATGCCCATAATCAGGTGACAAAATTACAAAAAAAATGAAAAAAGCGCTCGTTATCACACAATTTTTAATCTTTAAGCCTATTTTTTTTATTTTATTATGGTATTCTGCGCGCTAATTTGTATCTTTGCAGACAGATATGACAAGAAATATATCAGGAGAGGCGCACCGTCCTGGAAGAATAGAAGTGGTGTGCGGCTCGATGTTCTCGGGCAAGACAGAGGAACTGATAAGGCGCCTCAGAAGGGCTCAGTTTGCCAAACAGAAGGTGGAGATTTTCAAACCTGCCATCGACGTGAGGTATTCGGAGGAGGATGTGGTGAGTCACGACCAGAAGCATATACAGTCGACACCCATCGACTCGTCGGCAAGCATACTGCTGCTGTCGTCGGATATCGATGTGGTGGGTATCGACGAGGCGCAGTTCTTCGACATGGGACTGGTGGATGTGTGTAACGAACTGGCTAATCGAGGGGTGCGAGTTATCATTGCCGGACTGGACATGGACTATAAAGGTGTCCCCTTCGGACCGATGCCGGCGCTGTGTGCCATTGCCGATGATGTGACCAAAGTACACGCCATCTGCGTGAAGTGCGGTAACCTGGCTTATGTCAGTCACCGTAAGGTACAGAATGACAAACGAGTATTGCTCGGAGAGACGCAGGAATACGAGCCTTTATGCCGTATATGCTATCAAAAAGCACTCGAAAATGAAAAATCATCGGAATAAATTTGGCGGTTTCGGGAAAAAGTTGTACCTTTGCACCCGCTTTCGAAAGATTGCACTATAAGGGAGATCCGTTAGCTCAGTCGGTAGAGCACAACACTTTTAATGTTGGGGTCTTGGGTTCGAGCCCCAAACGGATCACCAAGAAAAATCCGCAAGAAGTTGAATTTCAACGACTTGCGGATTTTGTTTTATCCTTCATGCACCACATTTGCACCACTAAGCATTAACAACAAGGCTTTACAAATCGCCCTAAATACCAAGAAAAGGGCCATTAACACTTGTTATCACATGGAATGAACTCTTTAGATAACCATATAGACAACCTTTTAGGCAACCCTAAGTCAGCCAATTCGTTTCTACTCCACTTCGTCAACATCCAGCTTTTTCATATTTTGATAACCCATTTACCTTCCTTGCGTCCATCCTGACGCTCGATATTGATGCCAAGTTTCCTAATAGACGTAAACTCTCGTTGGATAGTCTTATCGGACACCTTAAGCTTTCTGGACATTTCTGTTAGAGTTGTCTCTGGCGATGTGCATATTAGCTCGAGTATAACTATCTGTCTTTCAGATAGTTCTTTTAGGACATCTTTCTGGACATCTTTTAGGACATCTTTCAGGACATCGGAGATATTTTTACCTATTTCCTGTGAACTATCATGTGACTTTTCTCTTGTCGCTATGTCAGCAATGATATTGCCTGCTGCCTCATGGCAAGGGATGGTGATGCGGAAGAAGGTGCGATCTTCATCTGTGACGACGATGGCACGAGGCGAACCATTGGCCTTTAGCACATTCTGGATAGTGGGAATACCAGTACTTCGTCCCTCGGTCATCTCCAACTCCTTCAGATATTCACCCAAACGACGATTACGATAACGCTTGGAGATAAGCAGCTCGCCACGACTGATGTCAGCAGCAGAAATGCTACGGTCTGGCCCACCTACGTTTTGGATGGTGATACCCTTTGGCTCCACTGTTATCACCACAGGCTCCCATTCCCGATAGTCGCGATGATATAGCGAGTTCGTAATACTTTCCTCCAATGCCTGGTAAGGATATGTATAGAACTTGATACTGTGGTTATCATTCTTGGGCTTAATGATGGTCTGCATCACCACCATTCGATTTAGATACTCCAGCGTTCGCTCGATAATCTGTGTTACAGAGCCAGTGATAATTGGTGCTTCGTAAATATTGTTAGGATTCTCCAATCGTCCTTCAGGGAAGAACACGACCTCTACCTGTGTCCGTTTGAAGAACTTACTTGGATTCTCGCAGAACATCATGGCGGCAACGTTTCTTAGCATACGGTTCTCTGATGGACCAACAAACAAGTCCATCTGTTCCAAAATCTCGCTCAGCGGTCTTTCGTATAACTCATTAGCCAGTTTGCTGCCAACCTTTACTAGGTATTCGCGAAGCAGCAGCGTTGATATATCTTCCACTTTAATGTCAGGATTACCCCTTTCATCAAACGGTACACGACTTGCCAACTCCCGCAGTTCGTCCAGTACTTCGCCCTTGGCAATGATACTGCTCGTACCGCTACGGATATAGAAGTACTCCTTACTGCCACTCTTTGCCGTCACATTCTCAGGGACAGAATATGGTCTATTGATGCCAGCAGGACACCATATTACCAGCACATGTTTTCCGTCCACCTCTTCAACGCTTGTTCTCGGCATATAATACGGTGAGATCTTGTTGTTATAGCGCACCATATCCTGAAGAATGCCATCAATCTTCTCGATTGGCACCCCTTCAACGGGACGGATAGCCACTCCTGTATCATCATCGCTATCCACACCGACCAAGATATATCCACCACCAAGATCATCGAAATCATTAGCAAAAGCACACACGCTATGGTATATGCTTGCCGGATTCCAACCCTTCTTGAATTCTATTCTATTGGACTCAATCCTCTGTTTATTCAACAGGTCTTCTATGTTTATTGCCAGTGCCATAATCTATTTCGTTTGCAAAGTTAATCAATTATTATTTTTCCTATACATTATTATTTCTCTTTTTTCTTAATACCTCTAACACAGGTGCATCACATTGGTGATTATCAGGGATAATTGGGTCATCATCTGGTAAGACCGCAACACTATCAATATCATTAAGCCCAACTTCCCAAGCTTCCCTGAAAATTACGTTGTTAATGGGTATAAGATGATTCGACCTTTTTGTTTTATCGTCCATTACCATTTGGTTCTGGTCATTCATATAAACAGCAGCAATATGACAGCCATGACATCTCTCATAAAACAATCTGAAATTGTCTATATTTTCAGATGTATATGCATGCATAGTGTGCATTCTAGATGCCTGAGTAACATGCCTACTCTTTATTGAGTTCTTTAATGGTTCTAGATCCTGGCACACATGCACTCTATACCAATCTGGATGACTTTTATCCACATGGAAAAGAAAAGAAATTCTAATGTTTAGTTCTTTTTTCTTAAATAACTCTTCCCAACCATCAAAAATCTTAATTCCTTCTATAATGTTCTGATAGGCGAAGAAGAGAATTGGCCTATCAAGCATATAAGTATCGATAAAGAAACCGCATCCTTTCCATTTTGCCTTATCCCAAAGTGAGAAATCAATGATTGAAGTTATGGTGTTATCTGCCTGTTTTCCCCTTCTGTTTTCAAATGGGGTTGAAAGGTCATCTTTTCCTTTAAAAGCATAAAACTCATCCCCCTCTAATTGCCAATCGCTAAGTTTAGGCTTATAATATTCCCCAACGACATTGTTAAAATCAGATGAATATGTCATCAAGCAAGAAAGGCGATGAAGCAATTTCTCTTTTGTTTGTTTATCCTCAAACAAACTCATCATATCTTTCGACATGGCATTTTGGGTAAAGAAGAGTCCAATAAACATGCACATAATTTCCCAAAGTTCATGTTCATTTATCTCACTACTGTTCACTTTAAAAATATAGTGACTCGTATTATTACCTGTTATTATTTCTGTCTTACCTTGTCCTATATCCAAGATATCAAAATGTATATGATTAGTGGCAAATGCAAAATCTTTGAAGGTCATTGTAGAACAGAACGACTCTATAAATGCCAAGAGCACTTCTGCATAAGGCAACAACAAGCAATTGCTCTTACATCGAGCCGTTATTTTACACCCATTTACCAGCGATTCAATCTCTGTAGTTTCTTCAGAAAATCGATTGTCAAAAAGATAGAAACCATCTTCAATCTTATCACGCATGAGTTTTATTATATTTTTATCATCAGACATTAAAGATTTGAATTCTTTGCTTATCTTTTCGGGATAGCCTAATTTCAGAAAAAGTACATCTAAAGGCACAGTCATATCAAACCTCTTCAATATTTCTGGTAGTCTACCATAACCTGAGTAAGAAGAATCTCCTGTCAACAACCTTACAGCAAATGCATTTTGATGCTCAGCAATCATCTTCATCATCTGGTCATCAATAAAATCTGGATTAAGATTTGAATATACATATCGCAAATAATAGAAATTAAAATAATCAATAATCTGACCAGATCGTAAAGCAATCTTACATATTTCATTTAAGACGGTTATTAGCAGATGGTCAACGGTTCCTTCTGTTTCTGTCTGATGTAGTAGCATCGATGCAGCTCTCATCATCATAGCTTTGGCAGCATACAGGAGGTCTTCCTCCTCATATGCTATTCCTAACATACAGCAAGCAATCACATATTCTCTCTTGGTTTGTTCCTTTCCAAATAACAAAACACTTTGCCCCAAATGCCTAATGGCCTGAACAAAGTTCTCAGAGTTTAAATTCTGCTCTCCTCTATTTAATTGTATTTCAGCACCAGTTATTTCTTTTTGTCTATTAGACAATAGTTCCGAAAGCCGGTCAATCATGTTCTCAAAACTATCATTTTCCTTAATAAACATACCAATCATTTCAAGAATTTCCCCATAGCTTTCCAAAGGGATATCTATATAATGATCTGCCTCCTCTAAAGTCTTGGTCATATCGTTTACCAAGTCATTCAAAAGATCATTTTCTGTGTGGTTTTCCATCATTTTCATCATGAGCCAGTGAAGATGAAGGAATAAATAACACGAATGATGCTTAGAATCTGATTTCAGATTTTTATGTATATTATTTATATATTGAGTTTCTGCATCCAAATCCCTTTTTATCTTATATAGTTTGAACTTTGAAGCAGTTAGCAGCAGATAATAAAGATTAATCAACCATTCTATTCTAGCAACATTTATTTCCTCCTTCAGCATGTTTTTTAATCTCAAATAGCAATCGAAAGTTGCATCTGGGTTTTCCATCCAATAAAATTCAGTCCATCCTGCTTGGTAGATCACTTGGCATAGTTGTTGTTTTGTGCCATATTTCTTAGCCAAGGTCTCTGCGCGCATTAATCTACCTCTTGTTGATTCGGGCGCTAATTCAAGATTCCGACTTAAAATAGCGGTTTCTAGTGCTAATTCCACTAGTTCTGTGTCAAGGATTGTAGTTGATTGCCTTACAGAGATAATGTTTTCTATCTCTTGCAGTTTTTGTTGTCTGGCTTTATCATTGGGACCTAACTCTTGAGTATTCTCACAATACTCCGAACTAAGGTTCAATTCTTTTACAGCAATTTCAAGACAGCCTTGCTCAAATACTCTGTCAACAAACCAATTCTGGCTGAATATCCTTACTTTTATATGATAATCTTTCGCTAAGTTGTCCTCACAATCCTTGCTGTCTTTCGAACTAATCAGTCTATTTGTAAAGAAAAGGAATTGAGTAAATTGCCTACCAGTTCCCATAACATTAGCAATATCATGTTTTATCTTTGATTTCCAATCCTCTTTTGTACTTATAGCAATAGCCCATTTCTCAGTCCCTTTGCATCCACCATCTCCAATATACCATTTTTCTGCTATTTCATCAGCAACAGGATGAGTTTCTAAATCCGTCTTTCCATCACCACCACCCGTAGGCCCTGTTTGGGGAATGACATTAGGTGTCACAAATTTCATGATAAGACTCTTGCAGAAGTTTTCAAACAAGTCTTGTTTCATGTCAACAGATAGCCTATCTAAAATATATTGGAACTGCTCTTTTTTTAATGAAGATTTATAGACTACCTTGGTATCAGAAAAATACTCAGGACGTCTTTCCCTATAATATTTATAAGGCGACGTCATTTTAGCTAAGCCTTTTATATCTTCAATCATAACATGTTCATTTTTATAAAATAATAAAGCTACTTATTATTGTTTTATAGGCTTCAGTCCAAATTGCAAATCATCCTCGTCAATCTGATATAATCGGAAGAGGTTCTTCAGAATAGCCATCTTGTTCCATGTACTACTCCTTGATGGGCAATAGAATAATCCTTCTGCGATCTTCTTGTAGTGCTTAGATGCCTCAGTTGTGGAAAACCACACATTCCTGTTGCTCTTCGCTTCTTCGTAGAGGATGACGGGATTGATGGCAAAGAGTTTGTTGATGACATCCCACATCATTTCTGACCACTCGTCCACGCCTTCTCTTTCATCTTGGAAAATGTAGTACTGTATCTTGCGCCCCGTTGATATGCCATTGTCTTCTGATAAACTTACAATGTCATCATCTATTACCTCTGGCTCATAATCGGTTTTAGGATAACTCCATATCGTTTTAGCCAAACGAGATAACTCCTGTTTCCTCTGCTCCAACTCATCTTCGCTCCATTTGTCGAATTGGGCTATGTAGTGGTTGAGCCTTAATCCACTCTCCCTAAAACCATTCTCCATATCCCTCTTTTCTATAAAGGGCCTGTTGCTATATTTTATATTATAGCCAGACAAAGTTAGGTTTGAAATGGTGTGTAGCCACTTTTCTTGTATTTCTTCCCAATCTGCGCCAAGATCCTGCTTCCATGTGTTGCTTAGAGTCTGGGGCATAATATGCTCAATAGTCAGGATGCCTTGTTCAATATTCTCCACCACATCATTCTTCTCTACGCTGCTACCATTCTCCAGCCTTTCAAAGATATACATCTTATTCTTTGCCTGCATGGAATACACTTTCTTTGTGGTAAAGCCATTGATAAACTCTTCATCCTTCGGAAATGAACTCGACAACTTTTTGCTTTCAAGTATATAAATCATCACGGACGAATATGTATCAGAGTCTCGTTTGCTTTTCAATACGGCACCATGAAGAGTAGCAAAGATTTTATTCAGTGCGTTTGTAGGCAGGTCGCACATCAAGCGACGGAAGATAAAGGTCTCAATACATGCAAAGACCTGATGAATTTCCGACAAAGGCAGTTCCACCTCCTTAGCATATACTAGAAATGCCATTAAGAAAGGATAGGCTACTGTCATATCCAGCAAATCCAGCCTTTTAGCTATTTCATTAGTATCTTTGTCGCCTACCTGATACTCTTTAATGTCACGATAGGTATTGGCATATATAAGCATTTCCTTCAGTACTTCTTCGATGTCATCATATCGCTTGGTGTATTCCTTAAAAGCGAAGTATATTTTCTTTTGATTAGGAATTACACCTTGCTTAATAGTAAGGTAATTCCTGACGAAACCATCCAGTTCATTGCCACTACACTTCTCAATCTTATTCCAATATTTATCGTAGAATTGTTCCTGAATATTGGGTGCCAAGTTCATCAGTACGAAGTTCCTAATTTTGTCTGCTTCAGTTAAATCCAACCCTGTAGAGTTCAGGCTCTCGAAAATCAACTGGGGATTATCGCCATGTTGTGGCTCTAATTCTATGTCGATTATTTCAAGACTGTCAATAGCCTTATATAAATCATCCAGAGTCAGTTCCTGTTGTTGAACGATTCTGTCATAGAAGTACTTATAATTAATAGTTACCTTTGAGTCTTGGATATACTCACCCTCTTCATTATAAATTAATCTATCGAAAGCCGTGCAGTCATCGCGGAAGGGCTTCAGCCTTACCTTACGTTCTTCTCTTCTGTATTTATCCACAATATAGGTATCTTCCAGTATCTCTGCCAATCTAGAATCTTCAGGCACACATACGCCTTTCTTCATTGCGTTGATCATCGCAATAAGAATCAACGAAATTGTCGTAATACGCTGTTGTCCGTCAATTAGCACAACTTCGTCCCTACTATGGGCATACGAAACAATGCTACCAAAGAAATGTGTAGATTTCCCCTCTTTGATAACGCTTACGAGATCGTCAAACAACTGTTTGCAGTTCTCCCGTTTCCAGTCGTAATTTCTTTGATACACTGGTATGATAAATCTCTTTCTGGCTCCTTCAAGGAATTCCAGTAGATGTGAAGCTGTTCCTTTCATGTTTTTATCGTTTTAAAATATCACGAATAGTATCAAAGATAGGAATAAAGTTATTCCAACTATCATTGCTTATACTGATCTTGTCGTTTTTAACAGCTTCTGCAAACTCATCCTTCTTGGCTAAATGGTTATTGTCATCATCATCATATACAGCTTGCCCGCCATTATTCTCTAATATTTTGTCTTCCCCCTTTCCTTTCGGCAAAGCCAAAGTTAAAGGTTCTGTATTATGGAAAAGCGAGTGTTTTGTGAATTCCGTACCAAAGAATAGGCGACAACCATTTTCTAAAACCGTCTTTATCTCCTCGTCAGAATACAAATATTCTATAGATATTTTATCCTGCCCCTTTTCTAAACGTGTTCTCGGCACGGGAATACAGAAAGCATAAACGCCATGACCGTATTCTTTCACATTTTGTTCGTTACATTCGACTTTTTTGATTGTAGCATCTTTGTCCCTATCAAAAATGCCTATTACCTTATTGTTTCGTGCAACTTTTCCTAATTGTTCAAGCAATGCTATCAAATTTGAATCCCCATCAGGCTGATACTCACATTCTATAGTATCAAAATCTATATCTGTTATGCCTAACTTTTCTTTTGCTTTTTGGATATGCTTTATGTCTGTCTTGCCTTCTGTTATTATGATAGGTTTGTTTATTTTTGACAATTCTTCTTCCAACTTATTGTATTTATCTGCGAAACGCTGATTTTCGGAAATCATCAAAGCATATACTTCGCGATATAAATCTGTATTTACAGGAGAGCAAATGATACCATTATTATCCAAATCCACAATTTGAGATTTCTCTTTTATCTCGTCAGCTAATCCCATATTCAAAAATGGAGAATGTGAACTTGTGATGAACTGGATATTGGGAAACATCGCAAAAAGTTTAGGCAAGATTTCATATTGCATTTTTATATGCAAATTCTTGTCAATTTCATCGATTAATACAATACCAGTTATGTTCGATAATTGTATATGCAAATTGTCAATCTGATGAAGTATTTCGACAAAGACTGAAACAAGAGCTTTTTCTCCTGATGACATATTGAAAATGCTAGGATACAATATCTTAGAAGGGTTGTTTTCTAATGTAATATTTATTCTCGTACCTCCAAGATTGCGTTCTCCCACCCCTATCATCAAGGCTGAATTCGGAAATTTTGAAGCTAAAGAATATGTAATGACTTTATTTATATTTGTTAGAATTGTTTGTTGTGGATACGTAATTACACTTATGATACTATTAACAACTCCGACATCAGAAGGACTTGATTTCTTAAGTATATCATCCATGAAGAGTTGTTGCCCATTAGGCTTATTTAAATATGGTTGCAATTTTGATGCAAATTTATTTAGATTCTGGACTTGTTGAAGATTATCAAGAATAACATCCAACATCCAATTGGCCAACTCCTTGAATTGGCAGAATACTTCAATTCGATTTGGGAGATAACCAGAAAAGCCACTTTCAATTTTATGTTCAATTTTGAAAGAATATGGTTCATTTAAAAAGCCCGGTTCTTCATAGCGATACGATGGGAAATAAGTTAAAAGATTTGTATTAAACAAATTGACGACCTGCTCTTTTTTCGCAAGCTTGCACCATCTCTTTATATTGTAGTTCTCACTCAATATCTTCGATAATTCAGAAAAGGGGATCTTATTATTTAGTGTAATATTAGAATTATACTCATTCTCTGTACACGTATTCCTAATGTCAACATAATCCCATATCTCTGTATCTTTTTTGAATCTCATATAGACAAATGATGAAGTATTCATATTGATATTGAATACAAGACTTGAAACCCTATAATATTTTGTAGATTTATCAGCAAACTCGTTTTCAAAATTGGGACGTGCAAGTTCATAGAATGCATCTACTATGTGTGAGAGAATTGTCGTTTTCCCTCGACCATTGACTGCTGATAATACATTAACCCCTTTTTCCTTAAAATCAAGTTCAAGACGCTCAAAAGGAGCACGATTTACAAATATTGCTTTTTCTAAATAGAATGCCATATCCTTAAGCTTTTAATTGTTCATTCTTCGTCTTCTTCCGTAGATGGTTCTGCTGCCATTCCATATTGACGCATAGAAACCTCTTTTGCCTTAGGCCGAGCGGTCTCTCTCACCATAGGTGTATAAGCCTCAATGATGTGTCGCCAATCATTTACTGACATACCACCATAACGTTCTCCATATACTTCTATCACCTCACGCTGAAGATCCAGATCAGGAATCTCATAATCCATCTGCAAACGATTGAAGATTAGATTACGAACATCCTTATCATCCTCAACATTCTCTAATTTGAGTGTTGACATATTTTGCTTAGGAGCCTGCCCCTGCTTATAGCTTTCTACTTGCACAAGGACCTTCTCAAACACCTCCTGATCCCACTCTGGGGGATAACCCTCTTTATAAATCAAATAAGTGAGTTGTGATGCCAAATCATTACGAAGATTCGTATTGTTAAGCCAATCTGCGTAGACGGCAGTATCATCAATGAGCAGTTTTATCTTCTTAGCAAGTTCAATACATCTCTCATCCGGATATTCAAACTTGTGTGTATCACGCACTTCTGTCAGTACATCGAAAAATGCCTTTTCTTCAAAGGTGATGCCAAGTTCCTTAAATTTCTCACTATCTGTTTTCAGATCTTTCAGAATCTGCACCAGCCTATCTGACAAGGCATTAACCTTATCATCGACGATGCCTACTACGCCATCTACCACTCCATGTGCAACTTCATTTGCGAAGGTCAATTTGTCGCGAGTATTATAGGCATCAATAGTCTCTTCCAACATTTTCTCAAACTTCTCTGCTTGGATTTTGTTAGTCCTTTTGTATGCCTTGACAGCTCTTGCGACCATCTTGCAGAGTATCTGGAATTTGGTATGAGGCATCTTCATTTCATCCAGTTCTGTTGTAAACTTTTCACTGAAGATGTTTTCCTCCTCACTACTATTAAGCACCCTTTCTACACCACTGGCAAAAATAGCCTCTTTTACCATTTGTTCCACATGTTTATTCATGGATTCTTCATCATGCTCAGTTGCTGTCATCTTCTTGACATACGAACTGATACCCATAAAGCATTGGCTCCACGTCACTTCTTCATCACTGAGTATTCCTGCAGGGCTACAAATATTATAAGCAGAACGGATACGTTTTGTATGCTCAAATATCATCTTCTTAAACGATATTTGGCCCTTCTTCTCAATTGTATTCGCTAAGATAAATTCCGCAGCTTCTTGAATAAACTGAAGACGGGCTAAATCATTATCACCAAAGAATGGTGTGAAATCCAATTTTGCCAACAGCTCTTGCATAATCTTTAGTTCGTTCTGCAAAATCTGATGGGCAATTTCAATATCCTCCTTAGGTGGCAATTGTCCTCCATATCGCTTCATGGCCTTCTTCATTTCTTCTCGAATGCCAATATAGTCAATGACAAAGCCGAACTCTTTGGTCTTGTACTTTCTATTTACACGAGAGATTGTCTGAATCAACGTATGCTTAGATAGAGGCTTGTCGTTATACAACATCGTTAGGCTTGGGACATCGAATCCTGTCACCCACATATCAACAACGATGGCTATATGGAAATTTGATTTCTCTGACTTAAATTCCACATCAAGGAATTTCCTATATTCTTTATCCCCCAGAAGTCGGTATAGTTCCTTCTCATCATTCGGGTCGCTCGTCATCACCATGTTCACATAGGCAACTTCTGCTAACCTTTCTTTCTCGTCTGCGGTTAATGTTAGTTCATTTAGAGCTTTCTTCTTCTCAAACCATTCTGGTTGTATTTCCCGCATAATCTTAAACAACTTGTAAGCCGTCGGGCGGTCTATACAAGTAATCATCGCTTTCTGTAAACGATCTGTATTTGAGATTCGCTCCTTATAGTCCTGGATGATATCTATTGCAACGCGACGCAACACATCTTCATCTCCAATTATCACTTGCATGCTTGACATAGCCGCTTTACTTTTGGCTATATCTTCTTCCGTGGCTCCTTCATCAGCACATAGTTTATAGTATGCTTCTACTTTCTCAGCCTGCTCTTTGTTGAGGAATACACGAGCCAAACGTGGATCATATTTGATGGGTACAGTTATTTCATCCTCCTCTGACTGCTTCATCGTGTATTGGTCAACAACATCGCCAAACACTACGACGGTCTCATCAATTGGAGTTCCTGTAAAGCCTACATAAGTAGCATTAGGCAAAGCATCACGAAGATATTTTGCAAAGCCATAAGTTACTTTGGCACCAATCTCCTTACCTTTACTACCATCATTGATAACAAGTTTACTGCCAATATTGTTTTGCGATCTGTGTGCTTCATCACTCATACAAATCACATTGGCTCGTTCTGTCAAAAGACCCGTTGACTCTGCAAACTTCTGGATAGTAGTAATGTATACTCCACCAGTTTTTCGAGTACTCATTTCCTCTGCCAATTCCTGACGACTCTCAAACACCTTAACGGCTTGGTCTTCCAGAAACTTTTTAGAACGGCAGAATAATTTACCACTCTGTGTTTCCAAGTCCTCGCGATCTACAATAATCAATATAGTAGGGCTACCTAATTTAGACTTGCAGCGCAAAGCCAATTGTCTCGCCAGAAAAAGCATGGTATATGTTTTACCACAACCTGTAGCACCAAAATAAGTACCGCCTTTACCATCACCACCTTCAGAACGTAGATGCTCCAAAATGTGGTCTCTCAGTTTTCGTGTGGCAAAGAATTGTGGATAACGGCAAACAATTTCTGTCGTGTCGTCACTCTTAGAGGGATCAGGGAAATATACATAGTCACGTAGTACTTCAATGATTCTTTCAGGTGACAAAGCACCTCGAATCAGTGTTCGCAGAGTATCGAGTCCTTTCCCTGGATTGTCTTCATTATCGATTTTCTTCCACTCATAAAAGAATTCAAAAGGAGTAAACGGTGTACCCAATTCGTTTTTTGCGCCATCGCTGATAACGGCCAATGCACAATATTTCAGCAATGCAGGGATATCGCGCATATAGCGAGTGTAAATCTGAGCATGTGCATCCCTTATTGTGGCGTTATACTTCGTAGGATTCTTTAGTTCTATGATGCAAACTGGGATTCCATTGATAAAAAGCATGATGTCAGGGCGCCTGTTTTCCTTGCCCTGTTCCATCACAAACTGATTGACACATCGGAAGATATTATGATCAGGATGTTCAAAGTCTATATACTCCATTCGGAAAGGCGTATCGCGTCCATCGCTATACACAAAGTCGTAACCATCACGATACAGAAGAAATGCATTCTGGGCTGCATAGTAATCATTTTGCCCGCCTACATTACGGATTTTGGCAATTACAGAATCTGTTTCGGCTTCCGTTAGGTTTTTCTTCTTATATTGCGCAGAAAGGAACACCCGCAAATCATCCTCAATAAGCGGATCAGTATATTTGCGATGCAAATCATCGCCAAACGAATAAGTCCACTTTACGTCTTCGAGAAGTTGAATGGTTGCCTCCTCAAACTGGCTTTCGTAATATTTCCCCTTGTTAGACATAGGCAATCAATTATAATGAGTGATATTATATTCGCAATACTTAAACCGCATATAGTTTGGACATACTTTACGATAAAACAGAATTCTATATTGTAAGTAATCCATTATGAATATAAATAAACCATCTTTATTAATAGTTACATTGTTGCTATCAACTGTTTTTTTCAGCAAGTCTGCCAAATCAGCAAACGATGAAAGATATTGGATCTCTTCACTTTTTAATTCTCGTCTATATGATGTTATGAGTTTATCTGTCATCTCGCTTATCATTGTTAGTCGCAGTTCTAACGCTTTAAAATGTATTTTATCTACAATCAAAGTAGAAGGCAGACTCTCTGTTGTGTCAAAATGTTCTATTTTCCCATCCTTAACAAGATAATTACATAAATTTATTCTAATAGTTCTATTATCGGATTTGGAGTTCTCTGGCAAGAATTCCTTTTCTATGTATTCTAGTACCATTGAGATGTTATATAAATTGAAATATATGCTATCTATGATTTCTACATCCTTTTTAGTTCCTGGTAAAAATGAGCTGAAAAGATACACCAAGAAACCTGAAAAATAACCAAATGATATATTAGCCAACCCACTCAATATGGCATTTTCTGTTGGATAGAAAATGTCACAAAAAAAATAATTAACTAATAAAGGACACAAAAATGATAGCACAAAAGAAAACGCAAAGAAGGACCAAAGAAAACAGTTCTTTTTTATTCTGTCCCATCTTAATGCCTTCAAGGCGTCTTTTCTATTTGTATATTTTTTACTCATATGTTACGAATTAATGATATGTTGTAGCAGGGCTGGACATACTTCATGTGAAAGTCTGTCCGCCTCTGCTGCTATTTGCTTGGCTTCATTGGCACATTTGTAGATGTTCACAATAGCGCGTTGAACGTCAATAGGAGGAAGAGGTATCTCTGTTCGTTTCATATCCTCAAACGAAAAAGCCTCTCTTGCACTACCCCATGAGTTAAAACGAGCATAACGATCAAACTCTGGACGACAGAACCAAAGATATAAGTAATCTGGCAACAATGTTTTTTTGTCTTTTGACTTAAAAACACATGATATTGAAGACACAAGATATGTTTTATCTGTATCATTCAATCCCAAACTTACTTTATCGCCACGTCTAGAAGTATCTGGTACATAAGCAATTTCCTCAGACTGAACAAGTTTATACGAGTTCAGAGAGACGCCCTTAAGATTTGCTTTCGTATCTATCATCCCTTTCGATGTGGCGAGTCCTCTTACGAATTCTTCTCCGTATAATCCTTCCGTATTTCTCTCGTTGCATTCCTCTATATACGGTCCAATCGCATGTGCAGGATATTTATGCTTCAACTCCTGAATATAGCTTTGGCAGAGTTGCATCAATGGAACAGCCTTTGCCTCATTCTGTTCTTTTATCTCTCTACAAGCCTTCCAAACATTCACCACTTTCTGTTGCTCTTCAGGAGAAGGGAGCGGAATTTCAATATCAAGAAAACGTGGCCAATCCAAATTAGCACGAATACTTGAATCACTAATAAACCAACCATATCTGTCGCTTTCATCACGATTGAAGTACATAAAGAAATATTCGGGCAATACTCTTTCCGTTTCAATCGTAAATGTCGTGTATGCTGGTGATACTAACGCTGGAATGTTATCTGTGTATAAGCCAATTCGGATACAAATATCTCTTCCTGTTTGCATTCCACTAAATACAAACACTCCTTTTGAAATAACTTTGTATTTTGCAATATCAACTCCTTCCAAGTTTGCAACAGTAGGCATAAATGTCTTATCCCTGTTGATACCGACAACAGGATAGTCTTTCTTTCCAGAGTTTCTAAGCTCATAGAGAGATATAAAGTTTCCTATTCTCTCTTTATTTCCCATATCCCAACACCTTAAAAGCATTAATAAGTGTAGATTCATTCTTATCCCAACGCTTTTTGAGCGCGTCAAACTGCTGGCTCATCTGGGTAAGAGCAGCTTGATAGTCTATTTCTGTATCGCGGTCTACAAACTCGATATAGCGGCTTGGAACCAACGAGAAACCTTTCTCCCGGATTTCGTCCATATGGGCAGCATAATAGAGTTCAGGCTTAGTATAGTTCTCAACTTTAGTAGTTTGCCAGTCGAAATAGATTTTGCAAACCTCTGCAATCTGTTCTTCTGACAGTTTCACATATTTCTTTTCGTAGGTATTCTGGCACCATGTGCGCAAATCTACAAACAGAATTTCACCTTCACGATTACGAAGTTGGCGCCCATGACGAGGCCCACCCTTCTTGTTGTTATTGAGAATCCATAGTGTTACACTGATATCCGTAGAATAAAACATATTACGAGGCAACACGATAATAGCTTCTACTTTATCGTTTTCTATCAACTTCTGACGTATTTCAAGGGTATCACTATCATCTAGCGCCCCGTTAGCCAGCAAGAATCCTGCAACACCATTCGCTACATTTAACTTATTCAGCATATGCAGAATCCAAGCGTAATTGGCATTGCTTGTAGGTGGCACAGCATATCCTTTCCAGCGAAGGTCTGTCTCAAAGTCACCATACTCTGAATACTTCTTCAGATTGAAAGGAGGGTTGGCCATAATATAATCTACCTTTATATCTTTATGCTGGTCATTAGAGAAAGTAGAAACAGCTCTATCACCCAGATGGTAACTGATGCCACGAATAGCTAAGTTCATCTTTGCCAGTCGATAAGTAGCAGGCTCAGACTCCTGACCATAAACATTTATGGTTTTAGTATTACCGCCATGAGCCTCAATAAACTTTGCTGCCTGTACGAACATACCACCAGAACCACAACATGGATCATATACTGTACCATCATAGGGCTCCAATAATGAAGCAATCAGCTCTACAATACTATGAGGTGTATAAAACTCACCTTCTTCTTTATCTGCATTGATAGAGAAGGCTTGCAGGAAATACTCATACACTCGACCTATCAAGTCATGGCCTGTGAATTTCTTTGGGTCGATCTTCTCAATTTCATCTACTACTCCTTTCAGCACACCTGGCTCCAATTGTGTATTGGTGAAAATCTGCTGGGGAAGAGCATTCTTCAGTTTGGGCTCATTGTCATCAAGCAACTTGATAGCAGTATCAAAGGCGACGGCCATTTTTGTGGGAGCCACTTCTTTCAGGTTATCCCAATTCGTTTCATCTGTAAGGAAGAACACACCATCTTTTTGATACTGGTTTGGGCGCTTCAACTGCATTTCGATGAAGCCTTCATCATTGATGCCCTGCACCTCTTTAATCTCATGACGTATCTTTTCCTTTTGTTCATTAAAACGATATCCAATAAACTTCAGGAATACTAAAGTCAGCAGCAGATCACGCTTATCCGTCATTGCCGCCCTTCCTCTCAAACTGTTTCTACAGCTAAAGAGTATTGTTTCAAGTGTTTCTTCCTTTGTGGGTTTTATTGTTTTCTTTGCCATACTAACATATTCTTTTTTCAGTTAGACAAAAAGCCTTAGGGTTAATTGTCATTTCAAAAATATTAATATCCGGATTGCATTTCTTTGCGGATTCTATTATCGTTTGTTTTTTATCCTCATCCATTCTTACGCCCAAATAGAGTGAATCAAAACATTCTCCTCCGATGCATGGGTAAGCCCGTACTTCTTTCCAATCAATGACCTCATTCTTATCCTTTGGGGTATAAGGTAAAGCCATTGGCGCAAAACAGGTATGGTTTGAAGTGTCTGCGGGAGTGGGGTCAATCAATATCAGTCTAACCTCCTTCTCATGCTCCCAGGCTTTCGCCTTAGTTGACAATTGGTAGCGGAAAATGTCCTCAACATCATGAAAGTAATCAGGCTTTTCAATAATCTCTCTGTACTGCACCTCCATCTCCATTGCACCGATATATACTCTGCACATAATCCTTGAAAGATACTTCTGCACTTTTTCCATATTTAGGCCCACACATACGCCCTGATGATTGCCATAGTAGCTCCACATCAGAATGGAATCTTGGATTTTTGACAAACTACAAATCCATGTATTGTTTCTTTGATTTTCATTAAATTTTTCTTCCATTGAAGAAATAAAGGCTGGAGAAGGCCAACCCGACTCCAATTCTGGGGCATTTGAATAATCAAACAATGCAGGATGGCAATCAAATGGATCATTTAACTGTGTTGCATTGGTGAATTGAAGATTGCTGTTTTGCAGCATCATCAATCCACCATTTGCATCAAGGTACTTATATAACTTAGTTATTGCCATATACCGTAATATTAAACAGACTCCATAAAGTGTTTATTATATAGTTCTTCAACGCCAACATTGAGAAGTTTAGAGATTCTTGCCAATGTTTCCATATCAGGCTGTGAGGTGTTAGTACACCACTTAGATACAGTTGATGGAGTAATTCCCAACTGCTCTGACAGCCATTTACTCGTTTTCTTCTTTTCAACGAGAAGTAATTTCAGACGATTAATATCTTCCATTTACTAAGTTTCAAATTATAACTTCTGCAAAGATAGTGAATTTTTCTCAATTTATCACCAATATATAGAAAAACAAATGCTCTTTTGCTGATTATTTACGGATATTTTACAGTTAGCGGGTCTGTTTTCGATAACAGCCTCGCTAATTTGTAAGACGTAATAAGTCTATAAAACCGGTCCCTTCTTGTTTGTTCCTTCCCAATTTGTCAGCTCGTCGGCATTGCCATTAGTGCCACCTACAGACTGTCCAATTGATAAATTCATCTCTGAGGCCAGTTGACCAATTCTGAGAACTGCAATATCCCATTTGAACTTGGTGATGCTGCCAATGGCGGATTCTGCCATGTTAGTAATTCAAAAAATCACTTTTCCTTCCATCTTTTCACAAAAAATCTATATCTTTGCAGCGGATTTCGTATACTCTACCCAAGGTATACCCAAGGTGTAGCCAAGGTGTAGCCAAGGTCAAAAGGCTGTCAACACCTTGGGTAATGCCTGAGAAATACTTAGATAGGGTATGGGTAGAGCGAAGGAGTGAGGTTATTGGAAATTGTTTAAATGTTGCAGAAATAAATCATATTAGAATTATGGCAAGAATCAAACAAACCGGCATTGGCCGAATGGCATCAGGTACTATAGATGGTATCACGTATGTAACCCGTGGCAACGTGACCTTTGCACGTTCCACTCCCACTATGCCCGCACACGTCTACACCACTCCTGCGGCAAAGAGGCGTCGTGCAATCTTTACAATGATTCAGATGCATTTAAAGCATCATCTACCTACGCTTCGCAAGACTATCACGCCCAAGGGCATAGGAAGTGCCTATACCCGCTACTACTCGCTCAACGCCAAGCCGCTTGCCAGAGCCCTGGGGACATTGGCAGAGGAAATGGTGGCTGGGAAGGTTGTTACAATCTCGGATATTGAGGAGGCTATCACCGCCTATGCTGCTGAGCACCCCGATGAGATTTGTATCGCCAGCCTGAAAGGCTACAAGGAGGTGTTCCTTAGCGGTCCTTGGCCTGACACCCTAACGCTCAATGCCGTCAAAGGCAAAAGCACTATTGTCATCGCCCTTATATAAACTATAAAAGTCAAGGGCGTAAAAACCTCTTTTTATTTCACGTTTATCTGCGGTTTAAGGTCGGCGGGAGATGCCTTGGTGTGCATATCCACCTTAGGACCGTCTTTGGCAAAGAAATCGGTGATAATCTGAGGCTGTAGGGTTATTGCTGGCTTGAAGTCACCGCTCTGCATGTATCGCAAGATAGCCTGGCGCATCTGACGGGCAACAAGACGATTATCCAGGTCGGAAGAGATATCCATCGTGGTCATCAACAGCTTACCTTTCAGCACATTAGCCTCGATGAGCATACCGAGTTTACGGCTGATATGCCAAGTGTCGATAGGTTGGATGGGAGGTTGGTAGTCCATAGGGAGTTCCATAAGGTTCATTACCTGGGCTCTGTTAAGGAGTTCCCACCAGTTAAGGTTGCTCCAGTCGTCGGTGGGGAAATCGTATTTGAAGAGAGGATGACTCTTGTCGATATACGCTCCTGTGGTATGAGGCGGACGCATCTGGAACCACGATGTATTCCAGAACACAGGCAGGTAATGCTGTACGATATCCCTACCCAAACGCACCTTACCGGCAGCAGCAATCAAGACCTTACCACCATTCTTCAACACATCAAGGGCCTTAGAGTCTAAGGTATCTGTCTGATAGATATCATCGTAAGTCAATGTATCCTTTACCTCAGGATATACCCAGAAATCCCAGTGGTTGCGGAGTTTTCCGGCTACGAGCACAGATAATGTGAGTTTTGAGGGCTTGGTGATTTTGTCCAACGGGAAAGTAACCTTACCTATATTTATATTCTTGCCAATGGGCAGGTCGCCTACGGATAGGATTCCTCCGGAAATAACGTTCTGAGTCTCGTCAGTGATGTAATAGTTATTCCGAGTATTTGTTATCTCGGCATACATGGCATTATATAACTCTACCGGTACATTGAGAGTATCTTTGTTGCTATACACGAATTTCGGGAACCTTGCCAACGACACAACGGGTGAACAGAACTCAATCCACTCCGTAGCATCGACATAGCCCTTTTCTTTCCAATGCACGTTAAGAGGACCTATGAGGGCAGAGCCCTGTCCGCTATAGTCATTCAGGCCAAGGAGTTGGAAGCCGGAATAGTCTTTCGTGCGCAAATTGCGCTCGATATCGTATTTATAGCAGAGTGTCTGCAATTTTCCGCTTGCCATAAGGAATTTCTCAGCCTGCGATTCCATGCCGTTGTCACGCAACAGATCACGGAAGATCTCGAAGTTTCCGGGCTTGTTTACGCCATGATACTGATTTATCTCCTTGAAATCGGGGAAAGCGCACCATTGACCCTGCTCGTGGGCAATGATAGGACTGTTATTGGGTTTGTCACCCTTGTAGTTTCTGGGGAAATCCATCTCTTTATTATGGTCATCGTCAGAATGAGGAGCATGATTGTTCCAGTCGAGGCCTCGTGCCCCACCCTTTACATGAAACTCCGACCCTTCATCCCATTCCCAGCCACCACCGACTGCAGCACCACAATAGATCTTTGAGAGGTCGTATTTGTTCATCTCCTTCACCCAGTCTTTACAATACTCCACCCATCTGCCAGCCGGTTCGTTACCCGCCGACATCATGACAAACGAGGGATGATGGCCGTATGTGTCAAGAATCCTCTTAGACTCATCGATAAGATATTGATCGACAACCTGACCGTTACGCAGTTTTACTCCGTGATTCGACCATGAAGGAGCCTCCGGCATAAGGTAGAAGCCGAGTTTATCCGCTGCAACGAAGGCTGCCTCAGGCGGACACCACGAGTGAAATCGCATGTGATTGAGGCCATATTGTTTACATTTTTGGATAATCCTTGTCCACTCTCCCTCATCCATCGGAGGGTATCCTGTCTCAGGGAAACAACAGCTCTCCACCGTTCCACGGAAATAGACAGGACGTCCGTTGATGTAAATAGCCCTGTCCTTGACACCTATCTCTCGCAATCCGAAGGTTGTCTCGTAATAATCATCGCCAAAGGTGATACCCATCCTGTAGCACTGGGGATTGAACTCATCCCAAAGGACGGCTTTCTTACCAAGATTCACGTTAATCGACACCTTGCGGTCATCAACCTCGAAGAACTGCATGAAGGTCTCTTTATCTCCATCAACACGTTCGATGCCGACACAGAGATCAGGCAACTGATAGAACAAAGACTTGGGGAATGCGCCTATCTCTATTTCTACATTCACGACACCAAAAGCGACATAGGGAACAATCTTAACCTGTTTGATATACGGTCCGGCAGCTTTTGACCTCAGCTCCAACTGTCCCACGATACCGTTCCAGTTGCCTTGGGTCTGGTCTGACACACTATGCGAATCGATACCCACACCGACATCCTTGATGCCGTTATACACACATATCTCTATCTTATTCCGCTGTCCGGGAGAGAGAAATTTTGTTATATCATACTGATGAGGTACTGAGAGCGAGTTCTGATGGCCCACTTCCTGACCGTTTATATATACCGTAGTCTCGATATGCGGACGTTCGAGGAAGAGGAAGATGCTCCTACTCTCCCACGACTGGGGGATA